>JAEEGI010016355.1_pt1 | contig 15328 bp, 13 predicted proteins | sample 8958751 | NCBI WGS metagenome assembly JAEEGI01 (sample SAMN16246545, study PRJNA631951) | gut metagenome | biome: gut microbiome; feature: rumen; material: KS-attached | host: Bos | place: Iran: Karaj | collected 2018-10
CTCGCGTTCGGCGACATAGGAGAGGCGCTTTGCTATGTCCTCCGGCGTGATGTGGCGGAAGTCAAAGCGCTGACAGCGTGAGAGGATGGTCGCCGGGAGCTTGTGAACCTGTGTTGTGGCGAGGATGAATTTTACGTGTGCAGGGGGCTCTTCGAGGGTTTTGAGAAGGGCGTTGAACGCTCCTGTTGAGAGCATGTGGACCTCGTCGATAATATAGACGCGGTACTTTCCGCCGACCGGCGTGAAATTGGCCTCGTCACGGATGTCGCGGATATTGTCCACGCCGTTGTTTGAGGCCGCGTCTATTTCGATGACGTCCATTATGGCTCCGCTGTCTATGCCTTTGCAGGTCGGGCACTCGTTGCAGGGATCGCCGTTTACGGGATGCTCGCAGTTGACCGCCTTGGCGAAAATCTTCGCGCAGGTGGTCTTACCGGTGCCCCGCGAACCGGTGAAGAGGTAGGCATGTGAGTGCCTGCCGGTCTCAATCTCATTGATGAGGGTTCGCGTTATGTGCTCCTGGCCGACAACGTCGGCAAAGACCTGAGGACGCCATTTTCTGTACAAAGCCTGATACACGTTTTACTCCTCCATGTCAAAAAATAAAGCAGAGGTCTTTCACTTGACCATACAGCGCGCAGGCGGACTGTGGCGCACAAAGCTGTTCGCTTAATGCTGCTCGGTTCCCCGCCTGACATGGTTCACGATGCCCTGTCGCACAGGACCCACACGCCATATGGTCAAACAAAAGTTACTCTGCTTACCACCTTAATATTATATTAAAAAATACGATTAAAATCAATAGTCAATAGTATTGCGAAAAACCACTATAGGTGGTATACTTAATTCTATATAATGACTATATATGCCGTTTTGGGGGCAAATGAATGAGGGAACAACAGACAGCTGAGTTTCAGAGCGAACTCATCATCGGCAGAAACCCGGTGATGGAGGCCCTGAAAGCAGGAAGAGAAGTGGATACTCTGTACGTCGCGAAGGGCGAGCGCAGCGGGTCCGTGGGCAAGATAATAAGCATGTGCCGCGATGCAGGCATCATCGTAAAGGACACGGACCAGAAGAAGCTCGACTTCATGTGCGGAAATCAGAATCACCAGGGCGTCATCGCCAGGGTGGCTGCGCATAGCTATGCGAGCATCGACGATATCTTCGCGAAGGCGGAGGAGAAGGGCGAGAAACCTTTCATCATTATCTGCGACGAGATTGAAGACCCTCACAATTTAGGCGCGATAATAAGAACGGCCGAGTGCGCGGGCGCACACGGCGTGATAATCCCAAAACGGCGGAACGCGACCCTGAGCCTTACCGTTGCCAAGACGGCGGCGGGCGCGCTGGAATACGTGCCGGTGGCACGTGTGGCAAACCTCGCGGCCGCCATTGACGAGCTCAAGGAGCGCGGCGTATGGGTGTACGGCACCGACATGAAAGGAGACATGTGGTGCGAGACGGACCTTACCGGCGCGGTGGCGCTGGTAATCGGTTCGGAAGGCTCCGGAATGGGACGCCTTGTCAGGGAGAAATGCGATTTCGTGCTGTCGCTCCCGATGAAGGGTGAGATAAACTCACTGAACGCATCGGTGGCAGCGGGAATCATTATGTATGAGGTCAGCAGACAGAGGCTGGCCGGGAAATCTTGAGGAAAGGGGTGTGTGAAGATGGCTGACTACAGAGATTTAGATGATCTTTTATCCGAACTTGAAGCAGAAGGCGAAAGCACCCCCAAGAAGGCATGGTCCTTCAGTGAGATTGACGCCCTGCTCGGCGAGGAAGACGTAATGGACGAGATCGACAAGGCTGCGAAGGAGCCCGATCTTGAGCCGGATCCCGAACCCCTGCCTGAACCCGAGCCCGAAGAGGAGCCTGAGGAAGAACCTGAGGAGCCTGAAGAGGACGAGTTTGAAGAGGACCAGTTCGAGGAGGAACCCGAGCCTGAGCCCGTGCCTGAAAAGAAGAGAATAGTCAAGGTCGTAGGCGTGGTCGGAAACGTCTCTCCGAAGCTCCCGAAGGGCGAGGAGAAGACGGTCGTATTTGACGCCGAGACCGTAAAGACGAAGTCGGTTGACAGGACGGTTGCCGAGCGTGTCGATGACGAGCTCGACAACATAAAGAGCAAGCGTCCGGACCAGACCCAGGTCATTATGGCCCTCGCCGATGACGAGGACATGGAGATGACCGAGGTCCCGACCAAGGAGAAGGCTTTGGAGCCGGAGACCGAGGAGCAGAGGCTTGAGCGCAGGGCTCTCGCCCAGAAGACAATCGGTATCCAGCCCATCTACAACGAGAATATCAAGCATCAGATTGTTACCGAGAAGATCGAAAAGAGCCCGACAGGGGCGATGGAGACCGACCGGTACAGGGAGCGTTTCTTAAACGTTCCGAAGCAGCACCTCGAGCGCACTGCGGACTATGCCGCCCTTCACCAGGGTGAGAAGCCGCAGATAGAGCGTGCGGGAAGAATAGTAAAGCGCAGCAAGTTCAGAAACACTGCTGACCTTGAACCCGTTCCCACAATAGTCTCGGCGAGCGAGGAGCGCTCAAACTTTGACAAGACAATCGTCGCGACGTCCGGCACGAAGGTAATCGAGCACAAGGACAACGACAGCGTGACGGGCCAGATAAAGCTCACCGGCTTCGGTGAGGAAGAGGTCATCGACCAGATAGACGAGGAGAATGCCGAGGAGGCTCTCCGCGAGGTCAGAGGCCAGAAAGTGGCCGAGTTCCAGCTTGACGCGGACTTCGACGAGGTCGAAGAGTACTACGAGGAACCTGAGGCATCCGGTGATCCGGGCGCCGCTTCGGTCCTTACCGCGAATTTCATAAATGACGAGTACAGGACTGAAGGGGATAAGGACCGAATTGCCGCCGCTCTCTCCAAAGCGGTCAGGTTTACCGGCATCTCCGCCATAGTCCAGGCGGTACTCACACTCATTGCACTCATAATTTCGGGAATCGTCATAAGGAGCGGCGGCAACCTCAGCGTTGTCGGAGGCGGCGCCCTCGGATGCGGCCTCATCAACATAGTCATCCTGGCTGTGGCCTGCGCTTTCGGACTTCCCATACTCATCAGAGGCTTAAACGGCATAGCAAATCAGAAGCCGAATGCCTCCACGGGTACACTCATTGCAGTGGTTGCCTGCCTCATCGAGGACCTGGGTCTCATCCTGTTCTCATCTGAGGGCTACGCGGATGTCGCGATTTACACAGGTGCCGCCTGCGGCGCGCTCGCAATAGCGAATGTCGCAAGGCTCATAACCTTGCTTCGCGCGAAGAACAACTTCGCCTTTGTGACAAACGGCACACAGCTCTACAGCACCGAGCAGATCTCCGGTGAGGATGACGCGTTCGAGATAGGCAGAGGCCTTCTCATAGGCGATCCCGCCATCTGCTATAACGCCCGTATGGAGCGCCCGTCATACTTCATTGAGAATTCCTTTGAGGATGACCCTGCGGATGACTATGCGGACAAGCTTATCTACATCACCGTAATACTGGCGATACTCTTCGCCTTTATCTTCGGTATCATCCACAGGAGCGTGCTTTTCGCACTCGGCACATTCGCAGCGTTCTGCAGTGTCGGCATTCCGGCCTTCCTGCTGCTCGCGTCGAACATAGGCCTCTTCTGGAAGAACAGGCAGTTCAACTCGAGCGGTGCCGCGATTGTCGGACACCGCGCCGTCGAGGACAGCACGGACGCGAACGCATACGTGCTCGACGCGACCGATATCTTCAAGAGCGGCTCGAGCAGCATCATCGGAATCAAGACCTTCCACGGCATGAGAATCGACGATGCCATCCTCTACGCCGCGGCGCTCGTAATCGAGTCCGACGGACCGCTCTCGTACATATTTGACAGTGTAATCCTCGGCAAGAAGGATCTCCTGCCTCCTGTAGAGTCCCTGGCATATGAAGAGCGCCTCGGCCTCTCGGCCTGGGTTCATACGAACCGTGTGCTCTTCGGCACGAGGGAACTCCTCATAAACCACAATGTCGAGGCACCCGACAGGCAGTTTGAAAACCAATACGTCCATGACGGACGAAATGTCGCCTACCTCGCGATAGCGGGCAAGATTGCGGCGATGTTCGTCATCAAGTACCAGCCCGATGCACATGTGGGCAAGTATCTCCGCTATCTTGATCGGGCGGGCGTATCAATCCTCATCCGCTCCTGCGACTGCAACATAACGGAAGAGATGATCTGCAGACACTTCAAGCTTCCCGCATCCGCGGTCAAGATCTTAAGCCCCGTCTCGGGCGATATCTTCCAGCAGTACAGAAACGAGGACATAGAGACGGCTCCCGCCGGACTTATTCACAACGGTACTCTTGAGTCCTCGATAACGGCCTTCTACGAAGCCCGCGAACTCTCGGACGGCACCTATGTGAACAAGACGGTCGCCACCATCTACACGGGCATGGCCCTCCTCTTCGGCTTTTTGCTCTGCCTCATCGGAGGCCCCGAGAGCATGGGCATAAACTGCGGCCAGATAATTGCTTTCCAGGTCCTCTGGACCGTAATAGCCTCAGCCATTCCGATCATAAAACGACGGATAGACAGATAAATAAAAAGGACCGACTGAAAAGTCGGTCCTTTGATTTTACTCTTAGTCTGCTGAGTAGGGGAGAAGGGCAACGTGACGGGCACGCTTGATAGCTGTTGTGAGCTGTCTCTGATGATATGCGCATGTGCCTGTAACTCTTCTCGGAAGGATCTTGGCGCGGTCGCTTGTGTACTTGCGAAGGCGGGCTGTATCCTTGTAGTCTATGTTGTCGATCTTCTCAACACAGAATGAGCAAACCTTTTTACGTGACTTTCTGCCGCCACGTGCGTTCTTATCGTAAGCCATTTTGGTATTCTCCTTTTCTTAGAATGGTAATTCGTCTTCCATGTCGGCTGCAGAGAAATCTGAAGCGGCTGCAGTGGAGAATGAAGGAGCAGGTGATTCAGCGGGAGCTGAAGGAGCTGCCGCAGCGGCACCCGTGCCGCTCTCATTCTTTGATCCGCAGAATGAAACGTTGTCTGCAACGATTTCAACCGCCGTTCTCTTCGCGCCTGTCTTATCCTCGTAGTTTCTGGTCTGGATTGAGCCCTGAACGGCAATCATTGAACCCTTGTGGAAATAACGGGTAACGAATTCCGCTGTCTGTCTCCAGGCTACTACATTGATAAAGTCTGTCTGGCGCTCTTCGCCGGCTCTGACGTATGAACGGTCAACCGCAACGGAGAAACTTGTTACAGAGACACCCGTTGTTGTTGTACGAAGTTCGGGATCCGCAGTAAGGCGGCCCATGATAACTGCACAGTTAAGCATTTACGTTACCTCCCGATTACTTGGAAATGTTGAGGAAACGGAGAACGCCGTCGGTGATACCGAGGATACGCTCGAACTCAGCCGGGAACTCCGGCTCAGCCGTATACTCAACTACGTAGTAGTAACCATCAGTCTCATAGTTGATGGGATAAGCGAGCTTGCGTGAGCCCCACTCATCAACATTACCGAGGGTACCGTGCTTTTCGATAAGTGCTTTGAACTTCTCGAAATTGGCCTGTGCTTCTTCTTCTCCGTTCTTTACAGAGAATACGAGCATAGCTTCGTAATTTTTAGCTGCCATTTTCTTTACCTCCTTATGGTCTCCGGCCCTGCAATTGGCTGCTGCAGAGCAAGGAATGGCGTGATTTATCACGCGCGTTTTAAAAGTATATACAAAAACTCAGTCAGTGTCAATCTTTTATTTACTCAGATTTTTCAGTGACTCGGCTTTGAGATATGCATTGATGAAGCCGTCTATGTCACCGTCCATGACTGCGTTTATGTTACCCATCTCATAGCCCGTTCTCGTGTCTTTGGCGAGGGTGTAGGGCATGAATACGTAGTTTCTTATCTGGTTGCCCCAGGCGATCTCGGTCTTTACGCCCTTTATGTCCTCGATTTTTTCGAGGTGCTGCTGCTCCTTGATCTCGATGAGCTTGGACTTGAGCATGCGCATACATACCTCGCGGTTCTGATGCTGTGAACGCTCAACCTGGCAGCAGACGACAATGCCTGTCGGCTTGTGGATGAGACGTACGGCAGAGGAGGTCTTGTTGACCTTCTGTCCGCCGGCGCCGGAGGCCCTGTAGACTTCCATTTCGATGTCCTCGGGACGGAGCTCGACCTCGGTGTCGTCGTTGATTTCGGGCATTACCTCGACTGCGGCGAAGGATGTATGGCGACGTCCCGCAGCGTCGAAAGGTGAGACGCGGACGAGGCGGTGAACGCCGGCTTCGGATTTCATATAGCCGTAGGCGTTCTCTCCCTCGATGATGATGGTGGCGGACTTGAGTCCGGCCTCATCTCCGTCGAGATAGTCTGTCGTGGTGACCTTGAAGCCGTGGCGTTCACCCCAGCGGTTGTAGAGGCGGTAGAGCATGGATGCCCAGTCCTGGGCCTCCGTACCGCCTGCGCCGGCGTGGAACGTAAGTATGGCATTTGAGTTGTCATATTCGCCTGTGAGAAGTGTGGAAAGGGTCATGGTGTCGAGCTTTGCCTTAAACTCGTTTACGTTTTCACAGCACTCGTCGTAGAGGCTCTCATCGCCCTCTTCATCGGCGAGTTCAATCATGACAAGAGCGTCGTCATACATCTGAGAGAGCTTCTCGTATGACGCCACTTTGGCTTTGAGGTTGCTTGTGCGCTGCAGGACCTTCTGGGAGTTTTCGAGGTCGTCCCAGAAACCGTCCTTCGCGGCTTCATCCTCAAGATTTTTGATTTCGTCTCTCATCTTGTCGAGACCGAGGGCCGCTTTCAGGTCTTCGAGCGGCTTTTCGTTCTCTATGAGAGAGAGTCTGAGTTCCTCGTACTGGAGCACAATAAATCACCCTTTCACGCGTTTTCATATTATAGTAAAAAACTTTTGTATTGTAAAGCGAAATAATGTATAATTATGGGGATATTTAACACCCGAAGGAGCAAAACTATGAAATATACAGGCGTTCAATGCCCCGTTTGCTTCGAGGTCTTCGACGACAGTTCCGATGTCGTCGTATGTCCCGAGTGCGGCACTCCGCATCACCGCGAGTGCTACGAGAAAAACGGCGGTTGTGTAAATGCCGCAAAACACGGCGGGGACTTCATATGGGTAAGTCCGATAGCCCCGAAGGAAGAGGAGCCCGCGGAGAAGCCCAAGGCCGCCGATCCGATACCGGTACCTTCTTTTATCACGAGGGATGACATGCCGAAAAACGGTGTCATCGGCGAGATGAAGACGGACCAGATGGGCAACCGTCATCCCGAGTACAGGGAGATCCGCGGCAACGAGAAGATAGGCGAATTTACGGTCGACGACTATGCGAAGGTCGTAGACAAGAACGTGCCGAAATTCATGCCGCGCTTCATGATGTTCGACAAGACGGGACGCAAGGTCTCCTGGAACTGGGCGGCATTCCTTTTCGGACCGTTCTACCTCGCGTACAGGAAGATGTACAGCGCGGCCATTCTCTCATTTGTCCTGATCTTTTTCATCCCACTCGTGTTCATAAACGAAGTCACTTACTTCTATAAGCAGAGCTACGACGAATACACGAAAATCCTGACCTCTGACGCATATCAGAGCCAGGAGGAGATGAACGAGGCGATTGAGGAGGCGCAGGCCAATCTGCCGACTCCGCCCTACGCGCTGACGGCGGCTTCGTATATTGAAACCGCAGTGAGCATACTCTGTGCGCTCTACGCGAATTATCTTTACAAGAAGCACTGTGAAAAAGTGCTGAAAAAGGCGCAGGGTATGCCTGAGGAGAAAAGGCAGAAATACATCGCCCGGCATGGAGGAAGGAGCCTGCTCGGAATTATCCTGGTAATGCTTGTACTCTACGTCATTATGATTGCGGTCGGAGCGGTTTATTCGCTGATCGGGTCTGACCTGGGTACACTGCTGAAAAAGCTTATCAATAAATAGAGGAGCCGCATATGTTTATTATTGCAGGCCTCGGTAATCCGGGCCGGGAGTATGAACAGACGCGCCACAACATTGGCTTCATTGCCGCCAACGCGATAGCGGAGGCGCACGGCGTGAAAATCGACCGGCTGAAGTTCAAAGCCCTGACGGCAACCTGCGTAATCGGGACCGAGAAGGTGCTGCTGATGAAACCGCAGACCTTCATGAACAACAGCGGTGAGGCCATAGGGGAGGCGGCGCGTTTCTACAAGGTCCCGCCCGAAAACATTCTCATCATTGCGGACGATATCTCCTTACCGCCCGGCACATTGCGGATAAGACGCAAGGGCACGGCCGGCGGACACAACGGTCTGAAAAGCATCATAAATCATCTTGATTCGACGGAGTTTCCGAGAATAAAGATAGGTGTGGGAGACCGGGAGAATCCCGATGAGGAACTCATGGACTACGTCCTCGGTAAGTTCCCCCGGGAGGACATCGACCTCATAAATGAGACCATAAGGAAGGCGGCGGCAGCCGCTGACCTGATTGTACAGGGAGAGACCTCCGAGGCGATGAACCTGTACAACACGAAAAAGAAAAGATTCGTCGAAGAAAACGACGATGAAGACACCCCCGTTTGAGAAAAACGGGGGCTTGAGTCTTGTCCGGGAGGAAAAATGTCAGGCTTTTCAAAGGCACTCAAAAAGAGTGAACAATTCCAAAGGATAAGCGAAAAAGCGGCTCAGGGGCAGTTCCCTCTGGGCCTGCTCGGCGCTGCCGGAATCCACAAGGCACTTCTTATCCACGCGCTCTGCGAAGAGTGCGAAAGAAGGGCCTTTGTCGTCGCGCCCGATGAGGCGACGGCGAACCGCCTGTGCGACGACCTGACAGCCTTCGGCACGAGGGCCCTGCTTTACCCGGCAAAGGACATAAGCCTGCTCTCCGAGCAGACCGTGTCCAAAGAGTATGAGCAGCAGCGCATGGGTGCGCTCTCAAACTGGCTGCTCGGGGAGTGCGATGTGCTCGTCATGACGGGTGCGGCCGCGTGCCAGAAGACAATTCCGGCGGCTGCGCTCAGACGCCGTATGATCGCCCTCGAGGTCGGAAACGAAGTTTCCCTCGAGGAACTCGTGATCTCACTCGAAGCCGCCGGATACAGGCGCTCGGATGAGGTCGAGGGCCACGGACAGTACGCCGTCCGCGGCGGAATCGTGGACTTCTTCCCGCCCGACCGCGAGCGCCCCTTCCGCCTCGAACTCTGGGGCGATGAGATTGATGCCCTGGCCGAGTTCGAGACAGAGAGCCAGAGGCGCACCGAGAACGTGAAGAAGGTGCGCGTGACCCCGAGTTCAGAGGTCTTTTCCGAGGACGCGGAGGCGTTTGCCGACAGTATTGAAGCTGCCGCAAAGCGCGTAAAGAAACCTGCGGCAAAAGAGAAACTCATACGTGACGCGGACGGTATAAGGAGCGGGCTTACCGATATCTGCACCGACAAATACATAAATCTTGTCTATGAGGACAGCATCACCCCGCTGGCATATATGACGGGTGACGACCTGCTCTTTGTCGTTGAGACGAAGAGCGTTAAGGAGAGGACAAATGCCGCGGTGAAGCTTCACCGCGAGGAGATAAAAGAGGCACTCGAGTCGTTCGACTATGTAAAACAGCTCGGTGACCTCATGACCGGTTTTGCCGAACTGACAGCCGACTACGAAAATGCAAATACAATTTACCTCGACAACTTTGCCAGGGGCAGTTTTGACACGCCCGTAAAGGACCTCTTTAACCTGAGTTTCGGCCAGATACCGGCCTGGAACGGCACGGTCACAAGCCTTGTCGAGGACATGCTCGAGAAGAATAAGACGACCGTGGTCGCGGCCGGCACGCAAAAGGGCGCGAAAGCCCTGGCTGAGGACCTGACGGCGAAGGGCGTTTCCGCATACTATGCGGAGAAACCCCCGCAGGAATTTCCGAAGACAAAGATCACCGTCATCCCGGGCTCGTTCTCGGGAGGACTTCGCGTGCCGGAGGCGGGCTTTGTCCTCATAGCCCACGGCCAGAAGACCGCGGGCACAAAGCGCCGCTACAGGGCGAAGGCCGAGAACGCCTTCCATAGCCTGGATGAGCTCCACAAGGGGGACTACATCGTCCACAACATACACGGAATAGGCATCTTTGCGGGCATTGAGAGCCTTGCGGTTCAGGGTGTCACAAAGGATTACATCAAGATAAAATACGCGAAGGGCGATGCCCTCTACGTGCCGGTCACGCAGCTCGACCTTGTCTCGAAGTACATTGGTCCGCGCGACGACACAAAGACGATAAAACTCAACCGCCTCGGCGGCAAGGAGTGGGAGAAGGCCAAGGAGCGCGTGCGCGGAGCGGTCGGGGACATGGCGAAGGAACTCACCGAGCTCTATGCGAAGCGCCTCGCGACACCGGGCTATGCCTTCTCACCCGACATAGACATGCAGAGCGACTTCGAGCGCCGTTTCGAGTACGACGAGACCGAGGACCAGCTGCGCTGTATAAGCGAGATAAAGAGGGACATGGAGAGGCCCGTCCCCATGGACAGACTCCTCTGCGGCGATGTAGGATTCGGCAAGACGGAGGTAGCCCTCCGGGCCGCATTCAAATGCATCGCCGAGGGCAAGCAGTGCGCCGTTTTAGTGCCTACGACAATACTTGCCTTCCAGCACTACAACACCATTTTAAAGCGCTTTGACGGCTTCCCGTTCGAGATAGAGATGCTCTCCAGGTTCCGGACTCCGGCCCAGCAGAGAAAGACCGTGCAGAACATAAAAGCCGGCTATACCGACATAGTCGTCGGCACGCACCGGCTGATTTCAAAAGATGTGGAGTTTCGTGATCTGGGCCTGCTCATCGTTGATGAGGAGCAGCGTTTCGGCGTGGCCCAGAAGGAGAAACTCAAGGAGAAATTCCCGAATGTGGACGTTCTGACCCTCTCCGCGACGCCCATACCGAGGACACTCAACATGGCCATGACGGGCATACGCGACATGTCAATCATAGAGGAGGCTCCGTCAGACAGGCATCCTGTACAGACACATGTGCTCGAGTATGATCCGGGAATTATTGCGCAGGCCATAGAGAAGGAACTGCGCCGCGGCGGACAGGTCTACTATATGCATAACAATGTAGAGACCATAACCCACTGTGCGGCGAGAATCCATGAGCTCGTGCCCGAGGCACGCATAGGCATAGGCCACGGTAAGATGAGTGAGGACGAGCTCTCAGAGGTCTGGAGAAGACTTGTCGAGGGCGAGATAGACGTACTCGTCTGCACGACGATAATCGAGACGGGTGTTGACGTGCCCAACGCCAACACACTGATTATAGAGAATTCCGACAGACTGGGCCTGGCCCAGCTGCACCAGATAAGGGGCCGTATCGGCCGCTCGCCGAGAAGGGCGGCAGCTTATTTCACCTTCTACGGCGGCAAGGAACTCACCGAGACGGCATACAGAAGGCTCACGGCCATCCGTGAGTACACGGAGTTCGGTTCCGGCTTCAAGATAGCCATGCGTGACCTTGAACTGCGCGGAGCGGGTTCGCTCCTCGGCGCCCGTCAGCATGGCCATATGGAGGCCGTAGGCTACGACATGTACTTAAAGATTCTCGGTGACGCAGTCGCAGAGCTGCGCGGGGAACAGAAGGGTGAGCCGGTCAAGGCCGAGCCTGAATGTCTCATCGACATTCAGATAGACGCCCACATACCGGAATCATACATATCAAGCGTGCCCCAGCGTCTGTCCGCCTACAGGCGTATCGCCGATGTCAGGACGGAGGACGATGCCTCAGATGTAACGGACGAGCTGACAGACCGTTTCGGCGATCCGCCGCAGGCGGTGCTCGGCCTTATCGAGGTCTCGCTCCTGCGAAACATTGCCGCGCATCTGGGAATTTATGAGATAGGTCAGTCCGGAAACAGACTGCTGCTCTACTGGAACAGGATAGACATGAGGGCAGTCGGCAGACTCAACGAGGTTATGAAGGGACGGATACTCGTCTCAGGCGGCTCAAGGCCCTATGTCTCGGTCCGCGTCGACGACCCGAAAGATACAATAAAGACGCTCAAAAATTCGCTGGTTATTCTGGCGGCGGCGGAAAAACAGGCATAAGAAAAGCTCCCCTTTTCGGGGAGCTTATTTCTTATTCGAGATTCAGCTTGTGCTTCATAACATATGTGAGCAGCCAGAAGAGGAGTCCTGCAAGCAGCAGGTTTACACCCGAGTAGCCGAGCACAACAAGCTGAAGGGCCTTGCCGCCGCTCTGCGAGAGCTCCGTGAAGTAGTCCGGAGCCACGCTCGTGGCAATGGCGACAAATGCGCCGGTGACGGCATATGAGATATTGTCGAGAATCAGGAACGCGATAAGTGTGCCGATAATCTTGTGCTTCTTCGCTATCATCGTACCTGCGCCTATTGAGGCGTACCACTCAAAGATATATCTTGAGACGAGGAGGATGACGAAGATTATGAGCTCAATCACAAATACCCAGATGGGAACGCCGAGTTCGTCACGGATGAAGTCGCCCTCGCGCTCCATGACCTGTTTCACGGAGTCAAAGGTCCTTGAGATGAGGTCTGTAAGCTGGTCATAGTGACCGAGGGTGATATAGAGTGACGCGACAGCGACAATTGCGCTGAACAGGAGCCAGATCCACGAGTTGAAGAGCTTCGAGAAGATGAGGCCCGCCGGTTTTACGGGGAGCGTGAGCATCAGGTAGCCCTCGTCCGTGAAGTAGTTCTTGTAGAAACGGTAAACCAGGTATGCGATGGTCATGACGATGAAGGCTATGAAGGCCAGGACGTAGACCGTCGAGATAAGTGATGAGAGGATTTTTATAATCCTGACGAAGGTGGGGGCCACATGGTCAATGACGTACTGACGGGATGTTATCCAGGTCAGGAAACGGCCGACAACCGAGATGGCGAGGATTGCGAGATACGCGGGGATCGCCAGGCGGCTCACCGTGAGGAATTCGTGTTTTGTAAGTTTACCTAACATCTGAACACCTCCCTGAAGAGACCGTCGACAGTCTGGCCCTTGGACTTGACCTCGTCCACTGCGGAGTGCTGTACGATTTCACCCTCACGGATGAAGATGAACTCGTCGAGCACCGGCTCCACGTCCGCAATAAGGTGCGTCGAGATTAAAACGGTGGAGTTCTCCGGGTGGTTGTCGATGATTGTCGAGAGTATATAGTCGCGCGCCGCGGGGTCGACGCCGCCTATCGGCTCGTCGAGCAGGTAGAGCTTCGCGTCGCGGCTCATGACAAGGATGAGCTGGACCTTCTCGCGGTTACCCTTCGAGAGCTCCTTGAGCGGACGTGAAGGGTCGATATCGAGGTGCTCGAGCATCTCGTATGCGCGCTCCTTGCGGAAGTCCTTGTAGAAGTCGCCCATGAAATCAATCTGTTTGCTGATTTTCCTTGAGAGATCAAGGTAGTTGCGCTCAGGAAGATAGGCGACGATTTTCTTTGATTCAACGCCGGGCGCCTGACCGTTTATCAGGATTTCGCCTGCCGTGGGAAGAAGCAGACCGCTGGCAAGTTTTATGAGTGTTGTCTTACCGCTGCCGTTCGGGCCGAGAAGGCCGACGATTTTGCCTTCGGGAAGTTCAAGGTTTATTCCCTTGAGGGCGGTAAAGCTGCCGTACTGCTTTTTCAGGTGGTTGCATTTGAGTATTTCAGCCATACGAAACCTCCTTTGAAAAGTGTCGTGTAATTCTACCACAAAGCACGTAAAATGTAAATTGACACATAAAGTAAAATTCGGTATTATATTTTAGTATTCAAACGCTTACCCGTTTTTTCGAGAGGGGACTGTAAAATGAAGGGTCGCGACTCAAGAAGACAGACAATGATAATGGCCGCTTCCGGTATCGTCAGCGGCGCCGTAGCAGGCGCAATCGTCGGCATCGGCTTCGCCACGCCTTTCCTTATGACGAAGGGCGCCGAGACCGTCGAGAAGCTCTCTGCCAACGCTCGCGCGAAGCACTATGCCGGCATGCCTGCCGCGCAGGCCGAGAAGGCAAAGCTCGACGCGCTCGCAGCCGAGAAGAAGCAGCTTGAAAAGGATAAGAAGGCGCTCGAGAAGAAAAAACTGAACGCCAGAAAGAATCAGGCCAAGAAAATTTATGAGGAGCGCGTAGCCAACGGCTACGAGGCCTCAGTACCCGTCCTCGAGCGTGAGGCAAACAAGGCTTTTGCCGCTTCAGAAGGCTATGAGTACAGTGAGAAGAAGACAAAGAAAAAGAAAGAGAAAAAGGCTAAGAAGACAGCCCCTGTTATCATCGAGAAGCAGGAGCGCATGACAATAGCCATGGACCCGAAACGCAAGAACGACGTCTATGACGTCGAAATCGGCGAGGAGGATTACTCCGAATCCGCCAGCATGTTCAAGGGTCTCAGTTTCAATCCTTGACACAGCGCGCAACTTGTGAGAAAATAAATAAGAACTTAATAGCGTTCCGAGTCATACGGCCTAAAGCGAAAGCCATGGCGGTATGAACAGGGCCAAGCCGGAAACGGCCTGACCTTCCGTGTTTGAAAAGGGGCAACAATAATTGCTGTTCGCATCTTCTGTTATGGATGTGTTTCAGGGCTCCTTTACACATGGTAAAGGAGCCCTGATTTTTTGTCGCAAACGCTGTAGTCTCCCAAAGCGTTTTGCATATAGAAATTGTATAACCACCACTACTACAATTTCACACCCATAACACCGAATGCCGGGCGCGAGCCCGGCATTCGGTTTTGTTGACATAAAAACTCTTTTATGATAACATTTTTAGACGGTGGTTATATTATAACGGGAGGAATAAACAATGCTTGAGAAAATCAAAAAGGTCATAAAACTTGCTCTTAAACTTGTTCTTGTGGCGGTTCTCGGTTTTGTAGGCTATATTGTATGGGCGATCAATCCGTTTAACATGCCTGCAATCTTCAAGAGAAACTATCCGGAAGCTTTTGAAAGATTCCCGCTGAAACTCATCAGCCCCTTCATCAGCATCTGGTAATTCCAAACAGCAAAAAGAAAGTGCTTGCATTTTTATGGCGACTTGGCTATAATAATCAAGCACTTTAAATATCGCGGGGTAGAGCAGTTGGTAGCTCGTCGGGCTCATAACCCGGAGGTCGGAGGTTCAAGTCCTCCCCCCGCAACCATGAAAAAGACTCATCGCTGATGCGATGAGTCTTTTTCATGGTCCCGAAGGAGATAACGGATTTGACGCCAATACAATGAAAAGTGCGGTATCTGCAAGGGCTTCAGAGCCTGGCTGGTTAGTCATCAGCCGGGCTCCGTTTTGTTTTCCTTATTCTTTACCGGATCCTAAGGGGAAGCAGACGCTGTTAGGGGAAGCCTATCTCGTT
>JAEEGI010016359.1_pt1 | contig 15325 bp, 12 predicted proteins | sample 8958751 | NCBI WGS metagenome assembly JAEEGI01 (sample SAMN16246545, study PRJNA631951) | gut metagenome | biome: gut microbiome; feature: rumen; material: KS-attached | host: Bos | place: Iran: Karaj | collected 2018-10
GGGCGCACAATCTCGCGTCCCTCAATGTCGACATTCTCTCGCAGCCATTGCAGCACGGTGTCATACACTGCCGGCGGTGTGTAGCAGTCGTCGGTTGTTAACTTTGTCTTGAACTTCTCCACGAAGCCCTCGTAGTCGGTGAAACTTTTCTTTGATTGTGACATAACTATTAAATCGATAGTAAAGGGTTGTTTATTACTCTTGTAATTCCGCGTTTCTGCAACATTGCGGGGCTGTTGATGTGGCGAACGTAGTCCTCCCACTTGTCGAGGAAGTAGCGCGCCGGAATGCACATCGCACGTTCTGCTGCCATCGCGAGCTCCGTGGTGAGGTCTGCTCGACCTTCGAAGAGTTCGGCAACATGCGCTGCGGACACACCGCCACGACGTGCGAAGGTGTTGATGTCTATCTTGTACAGCTCCGCGTAGTGTCTTATTATAAGCCCCGGATGCACTGGCGGTCTCTTCTTAGAGTTTGGCGAGTTCATTGTCTATCAGTTTAATCTCATCCTTCAATGTAGAGATGATAGCGTGGCTCATGTGGTCGCTCGGGATGACATGGCGCGATGGCACACGCAGCGTGAGCTGGTGATTCCGTGCCGCTTCGAGGATATATTCAAGTTCGTTGCGTGTGTCCATTAGAGCCTGCACGCGACCGTAATTTACTGGTTTCATATTGTTTATATTAAAAAATTGTTTATATTTGACGCTGAATAATTTAAACACTATTATTATGAACAATTACACATCACGTCTTATTGAAATCTTGTCGGGGCTTCGCTGCCCTGTGTGCGGAAAATTCTTGGAAGTTAGGCTTACACACGGTGATTGTTATTCTACGTCCTATTGCCACAAGGAACTTGGAGAACTTTGTGACAAGACAGAGCAAGCCTTTGCTACCGCCAACAAGTTGGGCAATAACACTAAGTATAGATTCTAACCTCTTTTAGCAAATTGATTGCTCTGACCTCGGCAACGATGTGGACTATTGACTTCTCGTTAATGCCAAGTTTTGCCAGCTGCTTGTTCAGACTGGCAACGCTTTTTGCTGTTATCGTCTTTACGACGAGTTTCTTTTCTTTAATTATTTTTGTCATATCTTTTGTATTTTTAATAATTGTTTGTATATTTGCCGATGAGATGTACGAGTCAACGCCGCGATGACTTCAAGGCACTTCTGTCTCATTAAAGTTGGGTTTTACGAATCCAACTTTTTTAATTTATTGACGAGATATTCCCTGTTGCCTTTATGCGTATTTTCTTCTTTTACTTCATCATGATTAAAAACTACGACTCCTTTTTTTGTCACAACATAAAAAATAAAGCGCGATATGCCATCCTATGACATACCACGCCTTGGGTTATAGATTAAAATGTGTTATTTTTCTTTGCCGAAGGTGGCGTCAATCCATGAGGTGAGAGCCACGAGCGTTGAGTTCCAGTTGATGGCAATCTCGTTCTGGGCGTATGAGCCTTCAACATCCATGTAGCACTCGTCGGCTATGTCGGTTGTATATTTGACGTATTCCTTGTCGTGCTGTCCAGCATTCGGACCGCCAACCAAGAATCCCGGGATAGGGGCTTCGATGCCGTCGGCTGCGCTCAGACGCATGTGCGGATGCATAGGACTCTTTGTTCCGAAGCCTGTAACGTAGCAATACGACAATGGGTTGATTCCGAAGATATAGTCGGCATTGCGAACGGCATTGGTGCTGTATTTTGCATCGCCCGTGCATTTGTAGCCGAACATCATCGCAATACCTTCGTTGGCAAAACCTTCGGAAAGACAGCCCCAGAAGAATTCCTTGTCGCTATTTCCGAATGAGGTGTTGAAGCATGATGTAGGAACTTTCTCGAGTTGCGAATCGAGGTATTTGATGAACTGCGCCTTCTGGTTCTCGAATAGCTGAACCTCGTCCTTGCAGCCTTCGCTTGGCGTGTGGGTGAGCAGTTCGTAAACGCCGAGAGATGCCACGTTGCCCCATGTTGGCAGGGTGAAGTGCTTTGGCGCAAACTTTATCATGTCTTTCTTGTACTCGTCCTTGCAGGTAAGCAGAAACATCTCGGTGGCAGCCCAGAATCTTTCGTCGTCGATGTGCTCGTCGCCGTATGTTCCGGTATTTACTTCGGGCTTGAACTTTTTGTTCAGCTCATCTTGTCTGTAAGTCTGCGATTGGTTTGCCAGAGCCCATTTGTAAGCCTTCTCGGCAGCCTTGCGAGCCTGTTCGGCAAATCCCTTGTAGTCCTTCTCCCAGATGTCGCTGTTGCGTGCAACCTGAGCCATAAGCGCGGCAAAGTCGAGCGTTGCCGTAACCGATTTTGCCACGACGTATCTCTTCTGCTTACATTCCGAAGGCATTACGAAGGCCTCGAAGTTTGGTGTTGTAAGTTTGTGGTAAACTCCGCCGTCCTCGGGGTCTTGCATAGTCATCATCCATTTCAGGTTGAAATAGAGTTCGTCGATAAGGTCGGGGGTGGCGTTCTTGCTTTCTGGAATATTTAGATTCTGCTTCGCGAAATATTCGGGACATTGCGCGTAGACTTGCAGCATCATGGAAACGCTATATGCCGAGTTTACGATATATTTGTTGTAGTCGCCGGCATCGTACCATCCGTAAGGTGATGAGATCTCCGTTCCGGCAGGACGCGATTTAGATGCCGCGCTCTCGTGAATGTAGACTTTTGTGTCGGGATGTCCGGCAGGGCGATGCCATTTTCCGGCATACTGCTCTTCTATCGCAACTCCCGTGCGCTGGTAGTAGTAAGCCTTGGCGGCCGCGTCGGCAAGCGTTTTAAGGGCGTTGTCCTTAATCTCGATTTCTACTTTTCCGCTCGGACTTGAGATTGTGTATTTTCCGGGCTTTGAGACAGATGTGAAATCGACCACGGCTCTTTCCTTGCCGCTCCATGGCGATGTGGCTGTTCTCGACGCCTTTCCTCGCCAAATTTCTTCTTTTGTCTGAATGTCTGTGATTGTGTACTCGTCGTCGGGTGATGCGCCTTCAACGACGATAACCTTCTCTTGCGAAGGGTAGTAGCCTATCTGATTATACCTAATCAGTTCGCTTTGTTGCTCCGTGCCTGCGTTTTTGCAGCCGGCAAAAGCCATTGCTGTCATGCAGCAACATGAAAATAATAAGGTGTTATTCATTATTTGGTAATTAAAGGTTATAAAAAAAGGCTACCCCGCCCGGAAAAGGCGAGATAGCCGTTGGTATTTTTTTATTGGAACATAGAATTTACCTGCTTGTAAACATTCTCGGCTGTGAAGCCAAGCTTCTCATCGAGCACCTTGTAAGGAGCAGAGAAACCGAAGCTCTCCAAGCCCCAAATCTTACCTTCAGATTCAGGAACAAGACCGATAAGGTTTACTGGAAGACCTGCTGTAAGACCGAACTTCTTGACACCTGCAGGAAGTACGCTCTGCTGATATTCCTTGCTCTGGTTGCGGAACAAGCCCTCTGATGGAACGCTCACGATTGCAACTTTCTTGCCGTCCTTGCGCAGAAGTTCTGCACCAGCAACCAATGTTGAAACCTCAGAACCAGAAGCTACGAGGATAACATCAGGATTAGCATCGCTGCCTGCTACAACATAACCGCCCTTCTTAGCCTGTGAGTAGTCGTTGCCCTCAGGAAGGTTGTTGATGTTCTGACGAGAAAGGATAAGCGCGGTAGGAGAGTCTGTATTCTCCATAGCCATTGCCCAAGCCTCTGTTGTCTCCTTTGCATCAGCAGGACGGAGAACGAGAGTTGAGTTCTTGCCGTGGTGGTTCTTCAGTTTCTCCATCAAGCGAATCTGTGCCTCCTGCTCAACTGGCTCGTGAGTAGGACCGTCTTCACCTACGCGGAATGCATCGTGAGTCCAGATGAACTTAACTGGCAACTCCATCAATGCAGCCATACGGACTGCTGGCTTCATGTAGTCTGAGAATACGAAGAAAGTACCGCATGCTGGGATAACACCTCCGTGAAGCGCCATACCTATACAGCAGCAAGCCATTGTAAGCTCGGCAACACCTGCCTGGAAGAATGCGCCTGAGAAATCGCCCTTAGTGAATGCCTTAGTCTTCTTCAGGAAGCCGTCAGTCTTGTCTGAGTTAGAAAGGTCGGCTGATGCGCAGATCATGTTAGGAACCTGCTCTGCCAAAACGCCAAGACAAGCAGCAGATGCAGAACGTGTAGCATCGTTGTCCTTCTGTACGCACTTGCTCCAGTCAATCTTTGGAGCCTTTCCGCTGAACCACTCAGCCTGAGCAGCAGCCTTATCTGGATTTGCAGCAGCCCATGCCTTCTCCTCAGCATAGCGGTCGGCTGCAATCTTCTTCAACTCCTCGGCACGCTTTGCGTAAAGTTCCTTAACCTCTGGGAAAATCTGGAATGGATTCTCAGGGTCGCCGCCAAGGTTCTTTATTGTGTTAACGTATGCATCGCCGCCAAGAGGAGCACCATGAGTCTTGCAGTTAGCCTCGTATGAAGTACCGTCGGCCTTGATAGCGCCCTTACCCATGATACACTTACCGATGATGAGTGCAGGTTTGCCCTTAACAGCCTGTGCCTTCTTGATAGCCTCGCGAATCTGCTCGGCATCGTTACCGTTGATTTCGAAAACTTCCCAGCCCAAAGCCTTGTACTTAGCGGCTGTATCCTCGTTCATGACCTCCTTAGTCTCTGTAGACAACTGAATGTCGTTAGAGTCGTAGAACATGATGAGGTTGTCAAGACCCAAAACGCCGGCAATACGTGCAGAACCCTGTGAAATCTCTTCCTGAACGCCACCATCTGAGATGTAAGCGTAGATAGTCTCCTTCTCGAATGTAGGGTTGCCTGTGTGTGCTGCAAGGAACTTGGCTGCGATGGCTGCACCTACAGCATAAGAGTGACCCTGACCAAGAGGACCAGATGTGTTCTCGATACCACGGGCAATCTCGAACTCTGGGTGACCAGTTGTTGGAGAACCCCACTGGCGCAACTGTGCCAACTCATCGAGAGTGAACTTGCCGATGAGTGCAAGCTGTGAGTAAAGCATTGGAGCCATGTGGCCCGGATCGAGGAAGAAACGGTCGCGACCTACCCATGTTGGGTTTGCAGGATCGTACTGAAGAAACTCAGAATAAAGCACATTGATAAAGTCTGCACCACCCATAGCACCGCCGGGATGACCAGACTTAGCCTTTTCAACCATTGATGCAGCAAGGATACGAATGTTATTTGCTGCTAGGTTCATAAGTTTTGAATCATTCATCTTTTTGTATTTTTTCTTTAATAGTTGTATTTCATTTTGTAAACAATTGCAACAAATATAAGAAATATTGATTTTACGGCAAAAAAAAATATTGTTTATTTACGAAAACGGGTGGACATTTCGTGTCCACCCGTGCTTTTTGTAAAGTGTGCTTAACAAATTTTTCTCGAACCGTCGCCAATAACAACGTCATAGACTTTCGGTTCCTTACCGTACTTTTCGTTATATTTTTGTTTTGCTGTTGCGATGAAGTTGTCGTACTTGTCTTCGGCAACGAGGTTGATTGTACAGCCGCCGAAACCGCCGCCCATCACTCTCGAACCGATAACGCCACATTCCTTGGCAATATCGTTCAGGAAGTCGAGTTCCTCGCAAGAAACCTTGTAGTCTTTGCTCAGACCTTCGTGTGTCTCGTACATCTTCTCGCCAACAGTCTTGTAGTCGCCCTTCTGAAGCGCGTCGCAGACAGCCAGAACGCGGTCTTTCTCGCCGATTACGTACTTGGCGCAGTTGTAGTCCTCTTCAGAAACCTCGCCCTTAACCTCTTCGAGCATAGCCCAATCGGCATCGCGTAGAGTCTCAACGCCTGCGTGCTTCTTTGCGATGTGGGCAACCACGTTCTCGCAACTTGCGCGGCGGTCGTTGTAGGCAGATGATGCCAACTCGTGCTTTACGCAACTGTTAAGAAGAACGAGTTTGTAGCCAACCGGATTGAATGGGAAGTACTCGTACTCGAGCGAACGGCAGTCGAGACGGATAAGGCTTCCCTTCTTGCCGAATACAGAAGCGAACTGGTCCATGATGCCGCAGTTAACGCCTATATATTTGTGCTCTGTAGCCTGACCAGCCTTTGCCAACTCGAACTTGTCAACCTTGTTGTCGCCGAACATATCGTTGATGGCGAATGCAAAGCAACTCTCGAGTGCTGCTGATGATGACATACCAGCGCCAAGAGGCACATCGCCTGCAAATGCTGTATTGAATCCCTTCACCTCAACGCCGCGAGCCTGCATCTCCTTGCAAACGCCGAAGATGTAGCGTGCCCAACTTGCGTTAGGACCTTTCTCGTCGTTCAAGTCGAACTCTACCAAGTCCTTAAGGTCGATAGAGTAGGCGCGAACCTTGTTTGTTCCATTAGGCTTTATCTCAGCCATCATGCCGCAGTCAACTGCGCCGGGAAAAACGAAGCCTCCGTTATAGTCGGTGTGCTCGCCAATAAGGTTGATTCTTCCCGGTGAAGCGTATATAGAACCTGTTGTGCCGTCGAAATGCTTGATGAAACGGCTTCTTACGAAATCTATTTCCATAATCGTATTGTATTAAAAGTTTAAATTAGTTTTTGGTTATTCCACAGGAATGTCCTTGTTAACATTCTTGCAGCCGATGAGGGCATAATATAGAATGTATGCAAGCATTGCAACTACGAGCCAATAACTGAAGATTGGGTTTACGCTCTGAGCTATGAAGTCCTGAATAAGCGGCATCACGCCACCGCCAACAACCATCATCATGAAGATGCCTGAAGCTGCGGCTGTATATTTGCCAAGTCCCTCGGTTGCAAGGTTGAAGATACCACCCCACATTATTGATGTGCAGATACCGCAAGCAGCAATAAAGAAGCACTTTACAGGAACATCGTGATCCATGATGTTTGTTGTTATTGATGTTGGAAGGAAGATTGCAATAAGCAAAAGGACGATGGCAAGTGTAGAAACTGACACCATCTGTACCTTTGTTGAAATCTTTCCGCTGAGGAAACTACTCAGGAATCTTCCGCACATCATAAGAAACCAGTAGGCTGATGCAAACGAACCTGCTACGGCAGCCCAGCCTTCACCCTCGAACTTAGAAAGGTAGGCATTTAACTGACCCGGAATACCGATTTCGACACCAACGTAGAAGAAGATGGCTATAACGCCGAGAACACAATGACGGAAACTCCATGGGCTGTGCTCAAACTTCTGTTCGGTTGTTGTGCTCTGTGGCTCTGGAATGCTCACGAATGAAATAATGACGAATGATGTTGCGAATACGCCCATTCCGATGAAAATCAGAGGACATACGTCAGTCATGCTGGTGTTTTTGCTCAACTCGCCTACAAGCAGACCTGTAAGAAGTGGAGTGAGTGTACCAGTAAGAGAGTTTAGCGTGCCGCCAATCTGCAGCAACTGGTTGCCTCTATTACCACCGCCACCAAGAAGGTTAAGCATTGGGTTTACAACAGTATTAAGCATACAAACGCAGAAACCGCAGATGAATGCTCCGAGAAGGTAGATGAACAGGTTTAGCATAACTGGCTGTTCCTTGATTGTTGTAACAACAGTTTCTGCACCCATTGTACTTGAAAGATACTGTACGAAAAGACCGATAACGCCGACAGCAAGTGCTATCAAGGCAGTCTTCTTGTAGCCATACTTTACAAGCATCTTACCTGCTGGAATACCCATGAACAAGTATGCCGCAAAATTCATCATGTTACCCATCATGCCAGCCCAGTTGTATGTGTAACTCCAAAGGTTACCGAATGGGGCTGCCATATTAGTGACGAATGAAATCATCGCAAAGATGAAGCACATTGTAATTATGGCAATCATGTTGCCGTTTTTATTCTGGCTCATTTTTGTAAATAGTTACTGAATAAAATTTATTAATTATTGATAATTAGACTTTTACTTTACACTAAACTTATACACAGTCTTCTGTGTGTACTTCTCGCCCGGCTTCAATACTGTTGAAGGGAAGTATGGGCGGTTTGGAGAGTCTGGGAAGTGCTGGCACTCGAAGCAGATACCGCTTCGGCGTGGGAATGTTGCACCATGCTGGCCTGCGTAGCCAGTTGCCCAGTTGTCTGAATAAACCTGAACGCCCGGTTCGGTTGTATATGTCTCGAGGATTCTGCCCGAAACTGGCTCGTACAGTCTTGCTGCAAGCGACAGTTCGCCAACCTCTCTCTTGTTAAGCACGAAGCAATGGTCGTAGCCTGCGCCGTTCTTAATCTGCTCGTCCTCGGCATCGATGTCCTTGCCGATTGGCTTTGGCATACGGAAGTCGAACGGAGTATCGTTAACCTTCAGAATCTCGCCTGTAGGAATGCATGTGTCGTCGATAGGAATGAAGAAGTCTGCATTCATTTCCAGAATCTGATCGTCGATAGTAGGGGTTGGGTTTGCAATTCCCTGAAGAGAGAAGAATGCGTGATGGGTCAGGTTTATGATAGTCTTTTTGTTTGTCGTAGCAAGATATTCGATAACAAGTTCATTATCATCTGTCCAGTTGAATTCAACCGAGATTTTTACCTCTCCGGTGAATCCCTCGTGACCGTATGGTAGTTTGATGTTGAGTACAAGAGTCTGGTCGCCAACCATATATGCGTCCCAAACCTGTGCATGCAGTCCTGTTGGTCCGCCATGAAGTGCGTTAGGACCGTTGTTGATAGCCAGCTGATACTCCTTGCCGCCGATTGTGAATCTGCCCTTGCAGATACGGTTGCCGAATCGGCCGATGAGTGTAGACAAGTATGGCTCTGGCGAGTTAATCACGTCGTCGATGTTATCGTGTCCCTGAATAACGTTTGCAAGTTTTCCGTTTTTGTCCGGAACCATTATAGATACGATAGCACCGCCATAGTTTGTTATGGCTACTTCATTCTTGTATGCATTTCTCAAAATGAACAAGTCAGTTTTCTTACCATTGATTTCCTTTTGGAAATTCTCCCTCTTTAGACCAGAGACATTTCCCTCAAATGTATTTGACATGGCAATTATATTTAATAAGTTTATAATATTTGTTTAATGCAAAGTAAAGTAAAAAATATTAAAAACGCAACACTTTCTTTGATAAAAGTATTGCGTTTTTGGCATAAATCTCATTTTGCGCAGGTTCTCTGCCAAAGATTATTTCACGAACGACAGTAAATCGGCTACGATGAAACTGCTTCCGCCCACGAAAACCAAGTCGTTTTGCGATGCGTCGTGCAAGGCTGCCTCGTATGCCTGCCGAACGGTAGGGTAGGCGTCGCCTTCGAGTCCGTACCCGGCAGCCTTTGCCTTGAAGTCGCGGCAAGGCATGGCGCGCTTTACGCTTGCCTGAGTGAAGTAGTAAACGGCATGCTTTGGCATCATGCTAAGGACTGTGCTTATGTCCTTGTCGTTGACCATTCCCATAACGATGCGCAGGTTGTCGTACTCCTGAAGTTCGAGTTGCTTTACGATGTACTGGATTCCGCCAACGTTGTGGCCGGTGTCGCATATTACCTTAGGCTTGTCGGAGAGTTTCTGCCATCTGCCCATCAGGCCTGTGTTTTTGCAGACCGATGCAAAGCCGTCTGCCACGTTCTGACGGGTGATTCGGTAGCCTTTGCCTATGAGTTGTTTCAGAGCCTCGATTATTGTGCGCGTGTTCTTTGTCTGGCACAATCCTCCAAGTTCGGCAGTTATAAGTCCGAAAGTCTTTGTCTGATAGTCGAATCCGCCTTTTGCCAGAAGACATTCGCCCATAACTTCGTCCTGCTCTTCGGCAAAGATGATTGGAGCGTTCTGCTCTTCAGCCTTCGAGATGAATACGGGTTTTGTCTCGGGAGTAGTCTCGCCGATAACGACGGGAATGTTAGGTTTGATTATTCCAGCCTTTTCGCTTGCAATCTTGGCAAGAGTGTCGCCAAGGAACTGAACGTGGTCGAAACTGATGTTGGTTATTATGCTCACGTCGGGCGTGATGATGTTGGTGCAGTCGAGCCTTCCGCCCAGACCTACCTCTATGACGGCAACATCGACCTTCTCGTCGGCAAAGAACTTGAATGCCATGGCAGTTGTGAGTTCGAAGAACGAAGGATGGAGCGGCTCGAAGAACGCTCTTTCGTGCTCAACGAAGTCGATAACGTACTGCTCGCTTATCGGCTTGCCGTTTACCCTTATGCGTTCGCGGAAGTCTACGAGGTGCGGCGACGTGTAAAGTCCAACTTTGTATCCTGCTTCTTGCAGAACCGATGCTATGGTATGCGAACAGGAACCCTTTCCGTTGGTTCCTGCCACATGGATAGTCTTAAAAGAAAGGTGTGGATGAGCAAAATGTTCATCCAGCACCTTTGTATTGTAGAGACCTTCTTTGTAAGCGCCTGCTCCGATGTTCTGGAACAGGGGAGCGCTGTTGAAAAGGTATTCGATAGTCTCTTTATAGTCCATTAGTCGAACAGTTTACGGAATTTTTGGAAGATAGATTCTTTAACCTTTGCGTTAGGCTGGAAACTGTCGCTCTTGAGAGCCTCTTCCATGAACTTCTTTTCCGACTTGTCGAGTGTTTCAGGAATGTAGACCGAAACATTTACGATGATGTCGCCCGTGCCGGTTGTTGTTCCGTAGCTGTTGATGGTTGGCAAGCCCTTTCCTCTCAGACGCAGAACCTTGCCCGGCTGTGTTCCGGCAGGAATGTCGATTTTTGCCTTTCCGCTGATTGTAGGAATGTCGATTGTTGCGCCGAGCGTAGCCTGCGGAACGCTTAGCAGAAGGTTGTAGACGAGGTCGCTTCCGTCGCGGATGAGTTCGGGATGCGGCTCTTCCTGAATCATAATCTGAAGGTCGCCCGGCACGCCGTTTCGCTTGGCTGCGTTGCCCTTGCCCTGAAGGGTGAGAATCATGCCCTCGCCAACACCCTTAGGGATGTTTGCCTCGACAATCTCCTCGCCAGAGATGACGCCGTCGCCGTGACATTGCTTACATTTTGTCTTGATTATCTTGCCTTCGCCGTTACATGTAGGGCAGACCGACTGAGTCTGCATCTGTCCGAAGAAACTGTTTACTGTACGGTATGTTACTCCGCTTCCCTTACATGTTGAGCAAGTCTCGGTCTGTCCGTCTTCCGAGCCAGTTCCGTTACAATGAGGGCAGGTAACGTTCTTTTTTACCTTGAATTTCTTGGTGCATCCGTTAGCCACCTCTTCGAGTGTGAGTTTAACGCGTACGCGGAGGTCGCTGCCTCTTGACGTGCGTGCGCCGCCGCCTCTTCCGAAGCCGCCAAAGCCCGAGTGGCCGCCGAATATGTCGCCGAACATAGAGAAAATGTCGTCCATGTTCATCTCGCTGCTGAAGCCGCCGCCAAAGCCGCCTGCGCCGTTCACGCCCTCTGGTCCGAACTGGTCGTATCTTGCACGTTTGTTCTCATCGCGCAATACATCGTAGGCCTCGGCTGCTTCCTTGAACTTGGCTTCTGCCTCCTTGTCGTCAGGGTTGCGGTCGGGATGGTATTTGATAGCCATCTTCTTGTAGGCCTTCTTTATCTCATCAGCACTTGCATTCTTGTCAACACCAAGTACTTCGTAGTAATCTCTTTTTGCCATTTGTGTATATTGTTAATTACTGACCTACGGCTACTTTGGCGTGACGCAGAACCTTGTCCTTAATCATGTATCCAGTCTGTACGCAGTCTATAACCTTGTTTTTGTTGTCTTCTCCCATACCCGGAACCATGGCTACGGCCTCGTGCAGGTCGGCGTCGAAGTCCTTTCCTACGACGTCCATTTTTGCCACGCCTTCGCTTGCGAGAGCCTTCACGAACTTGTCGATGATAAGTGCCACGCCCTCTTTAACGGCTGCCACGTCCTCAGCCTTCTCCATGTTTGCCATGGCGCGTTCCATGTCGTCCATTACCGGAAGGAAGTTTTTCAGCACTCTGCCGCCGGCTGTATCGATGAGTTCAGCCTTCTCCTTGAGTGTGCGCTTGCGGAAGTTCTCGAACTCAGCCTGCTTGTATAGCATCTGGTTCTTCAGCTCGTCAATCTCGGCCTTTGCTGCCACAAGTTCAGCCTGAAGTTTTTCCTCTTCTGTAAGAACCTTCTCCTCGGTCTGCTCCTCGGCAGCCGATTCTGGGTTGTTTACTTCATTGTTGGTCTCTTCGGTTAGGGGAGTATCCTTTACTTCCTCTTCTACCTTTACGTTTTCGTTAGATTCCATATATTGTTTTGTTATTTTCGTTTTGAATTGCACTCTGCAAACACTTTGCCAAAGTGGATTTTATGACAAAATTTTCTGCAAAAATACTTATTTTTTGCCGATTTGACAAATTATGTAAAAAAAATGCTATCTTTGCAAACATAATATTATAATATTAAGGTTTATAGATGATAACTATTTCAAATTTGGCCATTCAGTTTGGCAAGCGCGTTCTGTATAAAGATGTTAATGTTAAGTTTACAAATGGTAATATCTATGGTGTTATCGGTGCCAACGGCGCAGGAAAATCTACACTTTTGAAGGCAATATCGGGCGAACTTGAGCCTAACAAGGGAACAGTTACTCTGGGCCCGGGCGAGCGTCTGTCTGTATTGAGTCAGGACCACTTTAAGTTTGATGAGTTTACGGTTCTTGATACCGTGCTTATGGGACATACCGTGCTCTGGCAGATTATGCAGGAGAAGAATGCCCTTTACATGAAGGAGGATTTCAGCGACGAGGACGGAATAAAGGTTGCCGAACTTGAAGAGAAGTTTGCTGAACTCGACGGATACAATGCCGAGAGCGATGCAGCCCAACTTCTTAGCGGTCTTGGCATCAAGGAGGCACTTCACTATAAGTACATGAAGGAACTTAGCGGTAAGGAGAAGGTGCGCGTGATGCTTGCTCAGGCTTTGTTTGGAAATCCTGATAACCTGCTGCTCGACGAGCCTACCAACGACCTCGACCTTGAGACTGTTGTATGGCTTGAGGAGTATCTGGCAAACTTTGAGCATACCGTGCTTGTTGTGAGCCACGACCGTCACTTCCTCGACAGCGTTTGTACCCACACACTTGATATCGACTTCGGAAAGGTTAACCTGTTTGCCGGTAACTACAGCTTCTGGTACGAGAGTTCTCAGTTGGCTCTGCGTCAGGCTCAGAATGCCAAGGCAAAGGCCGAGGAGAAGAAGAAGGAACTTGAGGAGTTTATCCGCCGATTCTCTGCCAACGTTGCAAAGAGCAAGCAGACAACAAGCCGTAAGAAGATGCTCGAGAAACTTAATGTTGAGGAGATTAAGCCGTCGAGCCGTAAGTATCCGGGCATCATCTTCCAGATGGACCGCGAGCCGGGCAACCAGATTCTTGAGGTTAGCGGCTTGAAGTCGGTTACTGAGGACGGAACGGTATTGTTCGACAACGTGAACTTTCAGGTTGAGAAGAACGATAAGATTGTGTTCCTGAGCCGCAATCCGAAGGCTATGACTTCGTTGTTCCAGATTATCAACGGAGAGGAGAAGGCTGCTGCAGGTTCATTCAACTGGGGCGTTACGATAACAACCGCATATCTTCCTGTAGATAATACAAAATACTTCAACTCAACTCTAAACCTTGTTGACTGGCTTAGCCAGTATGGCGAGGGCAACGAGGTTACCATGAAGGGATTCCTTGGCAGAATGTTGTTCAGCGGCGAGGAGATTCTGAAAGAGGTTAACGTGCTTTCGGGAGGTGAGAAGATGCGTTGTATGATTGCCCGTATGCAGTTGAAGAATGCCAACTGTCTGATTCTTGATACTCCAACCAACCACCTCGACCTTGAGAGTATTCAGGCATTCAACAACAACCTGAAGTTGTATAAGGGTAACGTGCTGTTCTCGAGCCACGACCACGAGTTTATCCAGACTGTTGCAAACCGTATCATCGAGCTTACTCCAAACGGTATCATCGACAAGATGATGGATTACGATGACTACATTACCGACGACCACATCAAGGAGCTTCGTGCCAAGATGTACGGCGATACAGAAAACTAACCGATTATTCGGGTATCAATATAAAGCGCAATTCCTATTGGTCTTGCGCTTTTTTTGTGTTCGTTTTGCCAAGCCATAGTCCGAGGGCAAAGCCGAGAATCTTGTTGTCGAGCATAAAATGGGCGTGCTTGTCTTTGCCGTTGTTGGTGTAGCCTATAGGAAAGCAGATGCCGTACATCTCGCCATGAGTGTTTGATATGTAGAAGTACATATCGTTTGAATCGTAATGCTCTTGGCATTTGCAGTTCTGCACCTGCTTGTGGTTGAACACGATTGGCGTATTGAAAACCTCGTCGCATCTTGGGTCTGCAAGCGTTTCTTCGGTATGCGTGTATGCGCCGATAGAGTCGGCAGAAGGTACAAACGTGTGTAGCGCGTAGCCTTCTTTTGACTTTGCCACAACTATAAAGTCTTTTCCGATGCCAAACATCATGAAGGGTTCGTAGTTTGCCGCTTTAGACGACAGTTCGAGCCTTTTCTGATATTGCCAATTATGTGACACAACCCTGTCTATGCCTTGCGAAAATAGGGTTGTTCCTTCGGTTATCTTGCCTTTTGCCGAGAGGCTTTGCGAGCAGACTGCAAGCGATAGTAAGAATGTTAATATTATACCCTTCATTTTTTAACTGTAACAACTGTAACTGTAACGCTTTTATGTTTGTGATGATTGAGAACGGTAGTCTGGTTTTATGTGGTTCTGATATGTCCTTGTAAAAGCTTGCGCTAATAAAACCCACTGATAATCGAAAATAATACGGAAAAATCAGTGGGTTATCAGTTCTGTGTTAATGTGATTTACGTGTCTTCTTTTTGGCGAGGATGCCCAAATCTTGTAAGCGTTTAACTAATTCATTGACAATGCAACAACTTACACTATTTCCTACTTGGTGATAACGTTGCCCCTCATTGCCACACAATTTGAACCCCTTTGGGAAACCATGTAGCAAAAGACATTCTTCAGGTGTAATGTAGCGAACTTCTCCATCAACTCGATAAGCATCCCAATTAAATCTATTATTAATACCAGATCGTCTTCCTCCAATACGGATTGTGAAGGAGTATTCACGCTCTGTTTTGCCACCCATAATTTCAGAGAAAGTATATTTCAAAGGAACTGGCTCAGGAAAGGTAAATTCAACATCAAAATCTTTGCGAATTCCAACGAAGAAAAGTCTTTTTCGTAATTGAGGTGTACCATAGTCTTTTGCTTCAAGAACCTTGGTATATACTTTATAGCCTTCATCTTCAAGTTTCTCTACAATCATCTTGTAGATTTCGCCACCTTGAATAGAGAGCAACCCCTTAACATTCTCCAATATGAAAGCTTTAGGTTGTTTCTCATTTA
>JAEEGI010016369.1_pt1 | contig 15317 bp, 15 predicted proteins | sample 8958751 | NCBI WGS metagenome assembly JAEEGI01 (sample SAMN16246545, study PRJNA631951) | gut metagenome | biome: gut microbiome; feature: rumen; material: KS-attached | host: Bos | place: Iran: Karaj | collected 2018-10
GCCATCTCCCGAATCTCCTGCAAATCTAATTACAACATCCTCTGTGTCAATGACTCTATGTTGCATTATAGATGTATGTGAATGTTTTATTTTGCCTGTGCGGCGGTCTCAGCCTCGGCGGCAGCCTGCAGCTCGGCCTGGAGGGTCTCGAGGGTCCTGCCGGCCGGGATGCCGAGCGCCTTGCGGGCTTCGGGGGTGATGTCCACGCTCTGGGCGGGATCGAAGTACAGGAAAGTGCCCTGGTCCATCACATAGATGTAGCCGGCGGCCTTGGCGATCGTGTTGATCGTCTCCTGGGCCTTCTGGTAGATCGGGGCCATCAGCTGCTGCTGTTGCTGCTGGAGCTCCTGCTGGATGTTCTGGTTGAACTCCTCGAGGCGCTGCTGGATACCGGCGAGCTCCTTCTCCTTGCTCTCCTTGATGGCGGGGGTCCAGGTCGAAGCCTTCTGCTGGTACTGCTGCACCTTGGTCTGGTACTCCTCGTACATGGCCTGGAAGGTGTCGGAAGCCTCCTTCTGGGAAGCGTTCATCGTCTCACGGGCCTTGTCGGCCTCCGGCATCAGCTGGACGAGCTCGGTGAAATTGACGTGGGCGAACTTGGGCTGGGCGAAGCCAGTCAGAGTCACAAGCGCCATGACGGCGAACAAAACGGTCTTTTTCATATCAGTAAAAGATTTTAAATAATTATTATTCAATGTTTAGAACTGTTGTCCGATTACGAAGTGGAACTGGCTTCCGCCCTTGGAGGCATCGTCGAAGCCATAGCCCCAGTCGACACCCAGGAGGCCGACCATGGGGAGGAAGATACGCACGCCGATACCGGCGGAGCGCTTGATCTGGAAGGGATTGAAGTCGCGGATGTCCGCCCAGCAGTTACCTCCTTCGAGGAAGGCGAGGGCGTAGATCGTGGACTGCGGCTGCAGGATGACGGGATAGCGCAATTCGACGGTGAACTTGTCGTAGACGTTACCCGCGTAGGCGTAGCCGTTGGAATTGTACTTGGACGCCTGGTAGGGCGTCAGGGAGTAGTTCTCGTATCCGCGCAGGGAGACGATCTCCGAGCCGTAGGTCGCATAGCCGGACATGCCGTCGCCGCCGACCAGGAAGCCTTCGAACGGGGAATAGCCCCAGTTGCGGTTGTAGTAGCCCAGGTAGCCGAACTGCGCCCGAGTCATCAGGACCAGGTCGGCGACCAGGTTGGTGTAGGTCGCGCCGGAGAGCTTCCACTTGTGGTATTCGATCCACTTGAAGCGGTGCTTCGTGTCCCAGTTGTCATAATCGATGTCGCGCCAGCTGCTGACCGGCGTGGGATTGCCGGCGGCGTCCAGGTTGCCCCAGTCCTTGTTACGGAAGAGGGAATACGGCGGGGTGAACTGCAGCGACGCGGAGAACTCCGAACCCTTACGGGGATAGAGCTGCTGGTCGTAGGAGGTACGGGACAGGGCCAGGGTGTAACTGAGGTTGTGCGCCAGGCCGTCGTCGAAGAAGAAATAGCCCGAGAACCAGTTGGTCAGCTTGTAGGACTGCCAGCTCAGGCCGTTGTAGAGCACGAAATAGCTGTCAGGCCACTTCAGGCGGTTGCCCAGGGATGCGGAGAATCCGTAGATCTCCATCATCTTGTCGTGGCTCAGGATATTCAGGTAGAGGTAGGAGTCCGTCTGGCGGGTGTAGTAGGCCGAGAGGTTGAGTGAGGTCGGCTTCTTGCCGAAGAGCCAGGGCTCCGAGAAACTGGCCGTGAGGGCCGTGTAGTAGGTGCCGTTGGTCTGGAAACGGAAGGCGAGGTTCTGGGCATCGCCCAGCGGGACGGGCCGCCAGGCCCCCTTGTCGAACATCCGTTTCGTCGAGAAGTTGTTGAAGCTCACGCCGACCGTGGCGACGAAGGTGTTGCCGCCCCAGCCGCCGCTGAGTTCCAGCTGGCTGGAAGGCTTCTCCGTGACGTTGTACACGACATCCACGGTGTTGTTGAGCTCGTTCGGAATGATGGAATAGCCCTTGGTACCATCCATGATGGCCTCCGGGTCGAACTGTCCGAGGGAGGCGATTTCACGGATGGAACGCTCGAAGTCGGACTGCGAGAAGAGGTAGCCCGGGCGGGTGAAGACCTGCCGGCGGACGACGTTCTCGTTGGTCAGGTCGTTGCCGTTGATGATGATGTTGTTGAGCGTTGCCTGCTTGCCTTCCCGGATCCGGAGCTCCACGTCGACGGAATCGTTCTGGATGTTCATCTCGACCGGAGTGACCTGGAAGAAGAGGTAACCGTTGTCGCGGTACAGTTTGGACACGTCATACTCCGTCTGCTTGCCGCCGCCTTGCAGGCGCTTCTCCATCGTCACGACGTCGTACACGTCACCTTTCTTGATCTGGAGGATGTTGTTCAGCACGTCGGTGGGATAGACCGAGTTGCCCGTCCAGGAGATGTCCCGGAAATAATACTTGTCGCCCTGGTCGAAGGTGAAATCGATCCCGAGACGGTCGGGCTCCACGTAGTAGATGGAATCTTTCAGCAGGCGCGCGTCACGGTAGCCGGCCTCGTTGAAGGCGCTGATCAGGCTCCGCTTGTCGTTGTCGTACTCCTTGGCATTGAACTTCTTGCTGCTGAAGAAGTTGTACCACTTGTTGGATTTGGTCTTCTTCATCGAGCGCGCCAGCTTGAAGTCCTTGACGTCGTCGTTGCCGATGAAGTTGATGGTCTTGATCTTGACCTTCTTGCCCTTGTCGATGCCGAAATTGACCCGGATGGCGTTCTTGATCACGGTATCCTCCTGGCTCTCGATATTGACGGCGGCGTTGAGGAAGCCCTTCTCGTCATAGAACTTCTTGATGACGTCGGTAGAAGCTTCCTGGACATAGTCGGAGAATTCGCCGCCGCGGCGCAGGTGGAGTTTCTCCATCAGTTCCTTCTGCTCGCCTTTCTTGATGCCGGAGAAGGTCCAGCGGGACACGCGGGGGCGCTCCTCGATGCAGAGCTTGAGCCAGACGCTGTCCTGGGCTTCGCTGAAATGGTCGATCTCCACGGCTACGTCCTCGAAGAAACGCTGGGCCCAGAGCCGGGTGATGATGGAGGAAATGGCGTCGCTCGGGATGGTGATCTCCATACCGGGCTGCAAACCTGTGAGCTGGACGATCTGCTGGTCGGTGAAATAATGGTTCCCTTCGACCAGGACGCCGCCGACCAGATAACTCTGCGGCCGCGCATAGTCGACTTCCACCTCATTCTGCGCCCACGCCCCAAAGGGCAGGAGCAGCAGCAACAACATCAGACAGCGTTTTATAGGGTTCATTAAAATTATCGTCTATACAAGTTTGCAAATATAATCATATTATTTGACTTTCCCATATCGGCGGTCCCGTTTGGCGTATTCCGCCAGGGCGCGCCGGAAGCTCTCCTCCCGGAAATCCGGCCAGAGCTGGTCCACGAATAGGAACTCCGAATAAGCCCCCTGCCAGAGCAGGTAATTGCTGATGCGCTGCTCCCCGGAAGTTCGGATGATCAGGTCCGGATCCGGATAGCCCGCCGTGATGAGATATTGGTCAAAATCGTTGATTGTCAATTCTTTGGAAGGATCCTTCGAAAGGTCGGCAGCCATCTTGCGCGCCGCCTGGAAGATGTCCCACTTGCCGCTGTAGCTCAGGAAGACGATCAGGGTCATCGCCCCGTTCCGTTCCGTCCGCTTCTCCAGCGCGGCGATGGCGGTGCGCAGGGTCGGGGAGAGGCGCTCCCGGTTGCCCAGCACCACGAAACGCACGCCGTTGTCCATCAGGGTGGCCACTTCGTCGCGGATGGAAGACATCATCAGCTGCATCAGGGCGTCCACCTCCTCGCGGGGGCGGCCCCAGTTCTCCTCGGAGAAAGCGAAGAGCGAAAGGTACTTCACGCCCTGCCGGACGGCTTCTTCCGCGACGGCCCGCACGCTCCGCACGCCCTCGACGTGCCCTTTCACACGCTCGAGGCCGCGCTCCCTTGCCCAACGGCCGTTGCCGTCCATGATGATGGAAACGTGGGTGGGTAACTGTCCCATAATACTACAAGCTTTCGTTTCTTACATCTTCGCCCCAGAACAACTTGCTGCGCAATCCGCCGATGAAGTTGTTTTCCGGAAGCCTGACCCTTTTAAGCGAAAACTGTGCCACCGAGAGAACGAGCCGGGTGTCGCGGCCCACGGTGACGTGGCGGGTGTCGTGGGACAGCATCACTTCCTTCTCCCGCGAGCGCAGGGAAAGGCCGATCCGGGCCGAGGAAGGGACGACCAGCGGGCGCACGTTGAGGTTGTGCGGGGCGATCGGGGCGATGATCAGCACGGGCAGGTCGGGGGTGCAGATCGGACCGCCGACACTCAGCGAATAAGCCGTGGAGCCGGAACTGGTGGAGACCAGCAGGCCATCGGCCCAATAGGTCGGCAGCGCCACGCCGTCCACCACGACGTCCACGCCCAGCATCGCCGCCCCGATACGGGTCACGGCGATTTCGTTGAGCGCATAAATCGGCGCGCCACCGTCCGTCACTGACTGCAGGACCTCGCGCTCTTCGATGACGGTACGCCCGGAAAGCAGAGCGGGAGCGACTTTCTCCGGCGGGCAGTCCGACAGGAAGCCCAGGCGGCCGAAGTTGACGCCCATGACGGGAATGCCGGAGCGGGCGGCCAGCTCCGCGGCGGAGAGATAAGTCCCATCGCCGCCGATGCTGAGGATCAGGTCCGTGTCTTCGCGCAGACCTTCGGCGGACAGGGTTTCATAGAGCTCGCAACTCCCCAGATCGGCCGTCATCTGCCGGTAACGGGGATCGGAACGCAGTTGCGCTTTCGGAATATAAATGGCGATCTTCATGACGCTATGCTGACAAAATAGATGTCAAATTTAACCATTATTTATCAATTTTGGCTATTTTTGCCCCGCAGAATGACAGAAAGATGACCCGATTCAGCGTCAATATCAACAAGATCGCGACGATACGCAACGCGCGTGGCGGCAACATGCCCGACGTGGCCCAGGCCGCCCTCGCCATCGAGCGCTTCGGCGCCGAAGGCATTACCGTCCATCCTCGGCCCGACGAGCGGCACATCCGCTATGCCGACGTGCGGCAGATCCGCCCCCTCGTCACAACCGAATTCAACATAGAAGGCAACCCCATCCCCTCCTTCATCGACCTGGTGCTGGAGGTCGTGCCGGACCAGGTGACCCTCGTCCCGGACGCCCACGACGCCATCACCTCCAACGCCGGCTGGGACATCCCCGCCCACGCAGACTTCCTCGCCGAAGTCTGCAAGACCTTCAAGGAGAAGGGCATACGCACTTCCATCTTCATCGACCCCGACCCGAAGATGGCCGCCGCGGCGAAGGCAGTCGGAGCGGACCGCGTGGAGCTGTACACCGCCGCATACGCCGAAGGCTACCCCGCCGGGCCGGCCGCGGCCATCCAACCCTATCTGGAGACGGCCCGCGCCGTCCGCGCGGCCGGCCTGGGGCTCAACGCCGGCCACGACCTCAACCTCGACAACCTCGAGTTTTACATCCGGACCATTCCCTGGACCGACGAGGTGTCGATCGGGCATGCGGTCGTCAGCGACGCCCTTTACCTGGGCCTGGAGAAAACTATTCAGGCCTATCTTTCGAAGATCAAGATTTTTTGATTATCTTTGTAAATTGCATAACGCTTGATTATAAATCAACATCCATAAACAATGAAAAAATCTACCATTCTCCTCGGCATCGCCGCCCTCCTGGGCGCGGCCGTCCTCTCCGTTTCCTGCAACACCACCACCGGCGGCCAGGCTGCCGAGAACCAGGAAGAGACCCCCAACATGAAGGGCGCCATCGTTTTCTTCAACCTCGACACCGTCACGCAGGAATATGACATGGCCAACGACCTCCGCAGCGTCGTCGAGACCAAGATCAACAGCATCAGCGAAGAAGTCAACCGCAAGGGCAACCGCCTCCAGAAGGACGTCAACGACTTCCAGAACAAGATCGACAAGGGCCTCATGACCCGCAGCGTCGCGGAAGTCCAGAGCCAGAAGCTCCAGAAGCAGCAGGCCGATTTCCAGAACTATGCCGCCCAGAAGCAGCAGGAGATCAACGAGGAGCAGTCCGTCATGATGAACCAGATCGCCGACGCGATCAAGACCTTCGTCGACAAGTACGCTGAAGAGCAGGGCTTCGCGATGGTCCTCACCACCCAGGGTGACGTCCTCCCCGCCCCCGTCGTCTGCGGCGACCCTGACCTCGACATCACCCAGGCCATCATCGACGGCCTCAACGAGGAGTATGTCAAGGAAAAGGCCAAGACCGACAAGGAGAAGAAATAATCCTGCGGATTGAGGATCGCCATACTATCCTGTTTCTACCCTTATAGAGGAGGGATCTCTCAGTTCAACGCAGGCATCTTCGGCGAGCTGGGCAAGAGCCACGTAGTCAAGGCTTTCAACTTCAAGCGGCAATATCCCGAATTCCTCTTCCCGGGCAAGACACAGTATGTGACCGACACCGATTCAGCCGTACCCGTGGAGTCTGTATCTCTGCTGGATACGGCTGATCCTTTTACCTACGGCCGGACCGCGCGCGAGATCGAGGCCTGGAAGCCCGACCTCGTGGTGATGCGCTACTGGATGTCCTGGTTCGCCCCCTCGCTGGGATACGTGGCCCGGCGCCTGAAGCGGAAAGGATGCAAGGTCGTCGCGATCCTGGACAACGTCGTCCCGCACGAGCCGCACTTCTTCGACAAGCCCTTCACCCGCTACTTCCTGTCCGGACTGTCCGGCTGCGTGGTGATGTGCGAAGAGGTGGAAAGAGACCTGCTCGCCCTCCGCGGCGACCTGCCCCGCACGATCCTCCCCCACCCGCTCTACACCCACTTCGGAGCGAAGCTGGACCGCGCCGGGGCCGAGAAGGCGCTCGGACTGGAGAGCGGAAAGAAGAATCTCCTCTTCTTCGGCCTGATCCGCCACTACAAGGGCCTGGACATCCTCCTGGAAGCCTTCCGCTCTCTCGGGGAGGACTACCAGCTCATCGTGGCGGGAGAGCCCTACGGCTCTTTCGAGCCCTATCAGAAAATCATCGACTCCCTGCCCGGCAAGGACCGGATCCGCCTGATCCCGGAATACATCCCCGACGGTGAAGTCGCCAAGTACTTCTCCGCTGCCGACGTGACCGTGCTTCCCTACCGCAGCGCCACGCAGAGCGGCATCAGTTCCATCTCCTACCACTTCGAGGTCCCGATGATCGTCACGGCCGTCGGCGGCCTGACCGAGACCGTCGGCGGGCGGGGCACCGGCCTCGTCGCCGCCCAGGCCACGCCGGAATCCGTCCTGCAGGAGATCCTCCGCTACTTCGGCGACCCCGAGGTCCGGCAAGAATGCGTGCGCAACATCCGCCGGGAAAAGGAACGCCTTTCCTGGTCTTCATTTTGCAGCGGACTCGTCGAGTTCGCCCAATCCCTCTGAGCATGAAAAGAATTCTGACACTGATACTGACGGCTCTGTGCCTTGCCGCGGTCCCGCTTTCCGCGCAGGAGTACAGGAGCACCCCCGTCACCGTCTCCCAGGAGAAGGTCAGCAAGGACGGCAAAGTCTATTTCGCCCACAAGGTGCTGGACCGCCAGACCCTGTTCTCGATCTCCCGGGCCTACGGCGTCAGTTACCAGGACATCGTGGACGCCAACCCGGAGAGCGACCTGTCCAGGGGACAGATCCAGGCCGGGCAGATCCTGCTGATCCCGGAGAAGGAAATCCCCGTGGAGACGGCTGCCGCAGCGCCTGCGGTGCAGGAAATGCAGCAGACGGTCCCGCAGCAGGCGGCACCCGCCGCCGCGCAGGAGTCCGCCTCGGGCGACTACACCTACTATACCACGAAATGGTATGAGACCCTCGACATGATCGCCGCCCGGTTCAATGTCTCCAAGGAGGTCCTCATGGCCTGCAACGGGATGAAGAGCGAGCAGCTCTCCAGGCGCCAGCGCCTGCGCATCCCCACGCATCCCGAGACGGTCGTCATCCCCGGGAAGCCGGCACAGGAGACCGCCGCCACGGAGCCGGAGACCCTGCCCGAGCCGGAGGTGGAAACTTTCCCCGAAGTGGCCCAGACGACGGAGGAGGCCCCCGCCGATACGGTCCAGGGCCTTGCCGGGCGCCTCGGCGTGTCCCTCAAGGACCTCTTCCACCGCAAGCGTCCGGACGGCCGCGTCAGCGTCGGCATCATCCTTCCCTTCAACGCCAAGGGCCAGCTGGTCCATTCCTCCTTCGACCTCTACGCCGGCATGCTGCTGGCGGCCCGTGACCTGGGCAAGGCCGGCATCCAGGCCGATCTGACTGTCATCGACAGCAAGGATCCCGCGACCCCGGTGAGCGCCGGACGGCTCGAAGGCTTCGACCTCATCATCGGTCCCGTCGCCCCGGACGACCTGCAGGAAGTCCTGGAGCAGGCGCCCCGCACCACGGCCGTCGTCTCCCCGCTCGACCCCAAGGCCGTCGAACTGGCCGCGACCTATCCCAATTTCATCCAGGCGCCCAGTCCGGGCGACGCCCAGTATGACGACCTCGTGCGGTGGATCCGCGAGAGCTTCCGCAGCGGCGACCGCATCCTCCTGATCACGGAGAAAGAGGCCCCGCCGACCCCTGCCGCCGAACGCCTGGCCCAGTCGGGCCTGGACTATGCCACGGTGGAATACGCCACCCGCGAATCCGGCGCAGCCCTCGAGCGCATGCGCAACCTGATGCCATACAACGGCACTACGCACGCCCTGATTGCCGCCGACCGGGAGGGTTTCGTCAACGACGTGGTCCGCAACCTGACCCTGCTGTCCCTCAAGGGCCAGGACGTCATCTTCTACGGCCCCGCCAAGATCCGCACCTACGACATCATCGAAGTGGAGAACCTCCACCGGGTCAACGCGCACCTGAGCTGCTCCTATTTCATCGACTACGAAAACCCGCGCATCAAGGATTTCCTGTTGAGTTACCGCGCGCTCTTCGGCGCAGAGCCGACGCAGTTTGCCTACCAGGGCTATGACATCGCCTGGTATTTCATCCGCAACTACGCCACGTCCGAGCGCGACCGCGAGCGGATGACCCGCCTGGAAGACCGCCGCTATACGGGTCTCCAGTCCGACTTCCTGATTACGGACGACGGCAGCGAAGGCCACGTCAACCGGGCCGTCAGAAGGGTGGTATACGGGAAAGACTTTACGGTATCCCTGCTCAACGCTCTGTGAGCAGGCGCCGGGCGTTGGCCACGGCTTCTTCGGAAATGACCGACCCGCTGAGCATGCGGGCGATTTCAAGGACTCTCTCCTCCGGGGAGAGTTTTTTGATGGTGGAACGCGCCTCGCCGGACGCGTCGCGGCTCACCAGGAAATGCGCCTGTCCCTTGGCGGCCACCTGCGGCAGGTGCGTGATGGCGAAGACCTGCATCCCTGCGCCCATCGTGCAGATCATCGAGCCCATCTTGTCGGCGGCGCTGCCGGATACGCCCGAGTCGATCTCGTCGAAGACCATCGTCGGCATCTCGGTCAGCGAAGCCAGCAGGGACTTCAGCGAAAGCATCATGCGGGACAGTTCGCCGCCGGAAGCGCACTTGGACGCATCCACGGGATTCCGCCCCGAGGCGGAAAAGAGGAAACGCACCGCGTCGGCGCCCCATTCCCCGGCAGGGGCACTCTCCACCGCCACCTCAAAGACGGAACGCTCGAGCTCGAGGAAATGAAGGCGCTCCTGGAGCTGAGCCGCAAAGCGCGGAGCCGCCTCCACGCGGGAACGGTGCAGGGCGGCATGGGCCTGGTCCAGCTGCCGCTGCGTCTCCTCCATCTCTTTCTCCAGGGCCTCCGCCCGCTCTTCCAGGGCGGCGGAATCATACAGCAGGGACGACAGGGCGTCCCGCTGGGCGATGAGCTCGCCCTCCGTCGCGCAATGGTATTTCTTCAGCAGGTCATAGATCTCGCCCATCCGGTCCTCGACGGCCTCCAGCCGCTGCGGGGAGACTTCCACGCCGGCGTCGAGCCGGTCCAGCTCGGAGGAGATGTCGTCCAGCTCGATGCGGACGGCGTCCAGGCGGGACGCGAGTTCGCGGGCTTCGGGAATGACGGCCTCTGAGCGGGACAGCAGCCGGGACGCCTCCTTGAGCGTGGCGGCCGCGCCGGGCCATTCCCCGTCCGCGGGGGAAAGCAGGCCGCTGACGGCGGAAAGGGTCTCCTTGATCCCCTCCGCATGGGCGAGGCGGGTCTGCTCGGCCTCCAGTTCCTCCAGCTCCCCCTCGCGCAGTTTCGCTTCCTCGAGGCGCCGGTAGCGGGCTTCGTTGTACTCCCGTTCGGCGTCCATCTTCTCCAGGCGCTCCCGGAGGGTGCGCCGCTCGGAACGCAGCGAGAGCAGCCTGCGCCACAGGGTGCGGGACGCTTCCAGGGCTGCGCCGTTCCCGGCGAACAGGTCCAGGACATCCCGCTGGAACGCAGGGTCCGCGAGGGCGAGGTTCTGATGCTGCGAGTGGATGTCCACCAGGCGCGAGGCCAGGGAGGACAGGACGCCCACCTGGACCGGACAGTCATTGACGAAAGAGCGGGAACGCCCGGAACGGTGGATGACCCGCCGGATCAGCAGGTCGCCTCCATCCCATTCCACGTCGCTGTCTTCCAGGATCGCGCGGACCTGCGGGTCGTCGGTGTGGAACTCCCCCTCCACGATGCAGCCGTCCGCCCCCTCGGAGATGACGGCCGCGTCGGCCTTCGCCCCCGTCAGCAGGGACAGGGCGCCCATCAGGATGGATTTCCCGGCGCCGGTCTGCCCGGTAATAATGATCAGACCCTCCGGAAAAGAGATATCCAGAGAGTCTATCAGGATGTAATGGCTGATATGAAGAGCCCTAAGCATCTTCCTCGCCCGCCTTCCGGTAGTAGAGGTCTCCGCTTTCGAATTCGGAGATCGCCACGAGGTCCGGCTTCGGCTGCTTCTCGTAGTATTTGGAGATTTCGATCTGCTCCTTGTTCTCGAATACTTCGTCCATCGTGTCGCGCTCGTTGCGGAAGTCCTCCAGTTTCTTGTTGAGCTCCTTCTTCTCGGCGAGGGCGATCTGGTTTGCCCGCTTGTAGAGGATCACGACGGTCTCGTAAATGTTGCCGGTCGGTGCGGCGAGGTTCTTCGTGTCCCGGGTGATGGTGTTGGTCGGGACTTTCTTTGTCTTGTTATCCATGATGATTAGTTGTTGTCCAAGATAAATACTCCCGCCTCGCGGCGGGAAGTTTCAAAATTTTCATTTCTTGTCCTGGCCTTCCTGGAGCAGCAGCTTGCGCTCTTTCTCGAAGTCTTTCTCCTCCTTGCCGGGATCCTCTTCCTCGGAGACGCCGGCGCGGCCCAGGGCCCGCTGCGCCCGCCGGTAGAGGACATCCATCTCGCGCCGGTACACGGAGGACTCGAACTCGCCCACGAAGTTGAGATAGTCGTCGACGAAGGTCAGGTAGCGCTCTTTCTGCTTCTCGGGCACGCTCAGCTGGGCGTACTTGTAGGACGACTTGGCCGCATAGTAGAGGATCTCCTCGCGGAACTTGTTGTCCGCGTCATCCTTCAGGACGTTCTTCAGCGCGATCCGGGAGGCCAGGTAGTCCTCCATCTTATAATAGAGTTTCGCGCCCTCGTAGGCCTTGCGGTCCATCCGCTCGCCGAGCTCGGACAGGATGTCCCGGCAGGCGTCCAGATGCTGGGTCTGGGGGTAGTTGGTCAGATACTCGCCGATCGCCGAGATGGTCTGCACGGAAGTGGACTGGTCCAGCTCGTAGCGAAGCGAAGAGTTGTACAGGCAGTCGATCCGCAGGAAACCCGCCTCCTCGGCGAAGGGGCTGCGGGGGAACTTTTCGATAAACTCCTTGAAATTGGTCTCCGCCGTGTAGAAGTCCTTGTACCGGTAGTTGCTCAGGCCCCAGTAGAACTGGATGGTGTCGTCACGCTCGGTGCCGCCCGCGGTCACGGACAGGCTCTCGAACAGCTGGGCCGCCTTGGAGAACTTCCCCTGGTTGAAATAGTCGAAGGCCGCGGCATACTTGGCCTCTTCGTCATAACCTTCCAGCAGTACCTGGTACTCGGATTTGCAGGACACCGCCGCCCAGAGGACGGCAGAGACTGCCAGCAATATCTTGAAATACTTCATATCTTACTTTTGTTTCAGGAAGCGCTCCGCATCCAGGGCGGCCTTGCAGCCGGACGCCGCGGCGGTGATCGCCTGGCGGTACCTGGGGTCCTGCACGTCGCCGGCGGCGAACACGCCTTCAACGTTGGTGCGGGAGGACTTCCCTTCCGTCACGATGTACCCTTCCGCGTCCGTTTCGATCCAGCGGGAGAAGGCTTCCGTGACGGGATGGTGGCCGATCGCGAGGAAAAAGCCGTCGAGTTCCACATCAAAAACAGTACCATCCTTGCGCAGGAGCCGCACGCCTGTGACCTTCTCACCGTCGCCCAGGACTTCCTGCGTGTTGCAGTTCCAGAGGATCTCGATGTTTTCCATCGAGCGCACCTTCTCCTGCATCGCGTCGGAAGCGCGCAGCACGTCCCGGCGCACGATCATGTAGACTTTCTTGCAGAGGCCGGAGAGGTAGGTGGCCTCCTCGCAGGCCGTGTCGCCGCCGCCGACCACGGCGACCGTCTTCTTGCGGTAGAAGAAGCCGTCGCAGGTCGCGCAGGCCGACACGCCCCGGCCGCGGTATTCCGCCTCGGAGGGCAGGCCCAAGTAGCGCGCGGGCGCCCCGGTCGCGATGATCAGCGCCTCGGCCTCGATCTCGGTGCCATTGTCGATCCTGAGATGGAAGGGCCGGGAAGAAAGGTCGGCCTCGACGACCGTGCCCCGGCGGATGTCCGCGCCGAAGCGCGCCGCCTGCTTTTTCATCCCGTCCATCAGCGGATAGGCCTCCACCCCTTCGGGGAAACCGGGATAATTCTCGACCACCGTCGTGGTCATCAGCTGGCCCCCGGGCTCCATCCCCTCATAGAGGACGGGCGAAAGGGACGCGCGGGAGGCATAGATGGCCGCCGTGTATCCGGCCGGGCCCCCGCCTATGATCATACATTTGACTTTTTCCATTTTAGCATCTTTGCAACTGACAAATATAGGAAATAATGTGTATCTTTGGAAATGTTTAAACGTATAACCATGCTAAAACGTCTGTTCCTGACCCTGATTCTCGCGCTTGCCCTGCTGCCCGCCCGGGCGCAGAAGCCGTTCTTCTTCGTCCAGATCACGGATCCCCAGCTGGGATTCAAGGAGAAGGACACGATGGCGGAGGGCGTGCGGCTGCTGACCGAGACGGTCGAGGCGATCAACCGCATCCGCCCGGCCTTCGTCGTCGTGACCGGCGACATGGTCAACAACCGCTTCAACGAAGGGCAGCGGGCGGCTTACCAGGAGTTGATTGGCCGCATCGACAAGGACATCCCGGTCTGGCACGTACCCGGCAACCACGACCTGAAGCCCCGCGAGGAGGGCGACCTGCAGCACTACCTCGACCGATACGGCTACGACCGATTCTGCTTCCGCTATGGCGGCTGCACCTTCGTCGGGATGAACACCTGCTTCCTGAAGGACTGGTGCATCGAGGAGGAACAGGAGCACTGCACCTGGCTGCTCCGGACCCTCGCCGCCAACCAGGGGGCGCGTTTCCTCTTCGTCTTCACGCACTGCCCCGTCGTCAAGGAGGCCGTGGATGAAGCGGAGGATTACTTCAATTTCCAGGCCCCCTACCGGCAGTTCTACCTCGACCAATTCACGAAGTACGGGGTGGACGCCGTCTTCTCCGGGCACCTGCACCGCTCCCGCTTCTGCGAGTACGGGGGCGTACCGTATTACACCACCAGCGCCTCCGGGCTGACCCTGGGCGACGGCACTTCCGGCCTCAACATCGTCACGGTATACAAGGACCGCTTCACGGCCGAATTCGTCCCCGCCTCCGAGGCCCGCAACCCCCTGACCCGATAGCGCCATGGCACCACTCAAAGACACGCCCACGATGGACGACTTCCGGAAAGCCCTCCGCAACCACGGCCTCAAGGCCACGGACCAGCGCCTCGCCATCCACGCCGCGATGATGGACCTGGGACACGCCAGCGCCGACATGGTCCGGGAGCACATCCTCTCCCGCGGCGGCGCCGTCACCCTCGCCTCGGTCTACAACACGCTGACCCAGCTGGCGCTGCTGGGCATTTACAAGCACCGGCTCAGCGCCAACAACAAGATGTACTTCGACGTCAACACGCTCAAGCACATCCACCTCTACGACGTTTACAACCACACTTATAAAGACATTCTCGACGAGGAGCTCCTCGCAACCGTGGAGACGGCCCTGAAAAAGCGCCGCTTCAAGGGATTCCGGGTGGACGGCATCGACATCCAGATCCTCTGCCATCCCTCCCACCGCAAGGCTCCCCGCTCTTTCTGACACCCGAATCGCCATGAAAAAATTCCTGATCCCCCTCATCCCCCTCCTGCTGGCGCTTTCCTGCACGCCGGCCAAGGACTCCTTCTCTTACCAGAACTTCTACGGATTCGGCGAAGTCGAACCCTTCGGACAGATCGTCCTGAGCGGCCAGAGCGTCAAGCTCCAGGTCATCGAAGACCAGACCGACGGCAAATGGATGCAGCAGCAGACCATCTTCTTCCTCTGCGACCTGACCGGGTTCACGGAGACCGGCGCCTACCAGGCCACCCTGAAGATGTATGAGCCCGTCGCCCGGAAAGGCGTCGTGAAAAAGAGCACCTCCGATCCCGCCACCTACGGCACCGATGCCGTCGCGCTCTATCAGGACTGGGGTTCGAATCCCAAGGAGCGCTGGATCGACGTCTCCTGCCTGACCACCTCGCTCAAGGACTCGCAGACGCCCCACACGGTCAACCTGGTCCTCGATGACGTACGCTCCAACACCGACACGGTCTATCTGGAGCTGCACCACCAGGGATCCGGCGAGTCGTTCGAAAACGAGACCTGGCCGACCACCGACTTCCAGATCGACACGCACTACCTGCGCTTCGACCTGTCGGGCGCCATCCCCCCGGAAGCCCGCGAGTCCATCGTCCTCCAAATCGAATGGGACTGGTTCGAGGCAGCAAACGGCCTCCTGCTCCGGGACAAGCCCGAGCACAGAAAGATCAGCGGCACCTTCTACCTGACCGACTAAACACGTTTCCATGGATACACAGAAAAGGTTCAAACTCTGGCAGTGGCGCATCATCATCGTCTCGATGGTCTGCTACGCCATCTTCTATTTCGTAAGGAAAAACTTCTCGATCGCGATGCCGGGCCTGACGGCCGAATACGGCATCTCCAATACCAGTTTCGGTATCATCATCGGCCTCGGCTC
>JAEEGI010016371.1_pt1 | contig 15316 bp, 14 predicted proteins | sample 8958751 | NCBI WGS metagenome assembly JAEEGI01 (sample SAMN16246545, study PRJNA631951) | gut metagenome | biome: gut microbiome; feature: rumen; material: KS-attached | host: Bos | place: Iran: Karaj | collected 2018-10
TCAACAGTATTATCTTCAACTACATTTTCTACAGTTGTATCTTCGTCTTCATTAACTTCAACCCAATCTTCAACTTCGCCAGCATTCTTTTCATATATACTTTCTATACGATCGGCTTTTTTATTTAATTCTCTTAAATTCTCACGCATATCTACTATATAAATAGATATTCCCAATACAAATATTAATAATAATATATCAAAGCAGAAGAATAACCAATTATCTAACATTTTAGTTGGATTTTTTTTGCAACTTTCATTCTTCTCTTCGCTCTTTACTTCAACATCTTCGTTTTTTATTTCATTATTCTCTTCCATAATTTCCTCCTTAGTTTATAACCTGACTATATTATAACTATGAGCAACCATTAATTCAAACAAATTGAGGTAATTTAATCAAATAAACATATAATTGTAACAAAAAAGAACAAATATGCTATTTTTGTAACATATTTGTTCTTTAATCTAATCCAGCAATATCCCATGAATCAAAATCATAATTTAACTTTTTTCCATAGGCCTCCTCAAAAGCTTTTACTTTTAATTTATAATCTTCATTCATTAGCTTCTCTTTCAATTCTCGGTTACTAGAATTTTCTTCAGGATTTATGACTCCCATTATATGCAAAATAAATTTTATTTTTCTAAAGCCATTATCATCATATTCATCTTTTTCTCGCATTTCTATAAAGCATGAAATAATTGGCACATTATACTTGATTGCAAAATGATAAGCTCCCGGTTTAAGCGGTCTTGGCTTTTTATAATTAAACCACATCTCCTCTTCTGGATAAATCAAAATCCAATCACCATCGTTTAATCTTTTTTCCATAGCAGGATAAAACTTGTTTTTCATATATAAACGACTAGAAGATAGTGGAATTGTGTTACAATTATTGGTCAACAAATTAAACTTTCCCGGTAAAAAAATATTGGATTCTTCAATAACTATTGCCAGCTTCTTTTCTTTCTTTAGGTCCATCATTAACTTTCTAATTATTGTGCTATCCATAACATTAAAGTGGTTACAAGTAATAATTGCACCACCTTTAATATCTTTTAATTTATCAATCCCAACAATTTCAGTGTCTCCATTGAAAAATTTGGTATAATTATTTACTATTCGTCTAGCTAAAATTCTTTTTATCTTTTTGGATAAAGAATGATAAAAAATATCATAATTTAAAACTATATCTTCTCTTTGCTCATCTGTTACAACTGGGTCGTCATTTTCAACTTTGACATTAAATGTTTCATTAGATACAGCTCTTTTAATATTATCTATAACTGCAAGACGTTCTTTATCTTTTTCCATAACACTCCCAAATGTAATCTAGAATTATATCAAATCAAATACTTCAGCCCATTCTCCATCTTCTTCAAAACTATCTGTTGAAAAGACAACTTCTGTTTCAATGGCAGCTTCTGCAAACCTAATCTCATTTTTACATATTTTTTGAGCATTTTTAATCATCTTTTTAGTTAATTCTTCATCTTTTTTCTTATCTAATAAAGAATATGATTCTAGTTGGTTTACTAATTCTTCAAAAAATTCTGTCTTTTTAGCCCATTTCCAAAATAAAGAAGAATAATTTGCATCCTTATAATGCCATGGCTTCCTAAACATATTGTAGTGAATAATACTTATTTCATCTTCATCCATAGCTGTTCCAAATTGAGACATCTTGTCCCAACTTTCATTCAAATAGATTACCCTATCTCGGCATAATACATTTAGATAATCTTGATCTGGACAAATTGTTTGAAGATTATATTTTGTAAGCATATAAATAAATTTCTCTTCAATTTTAGATTTACGCATTTCACGTAAATTCATAACTAGCATTCCAGAATTAAAATAATAATCATAATCTACACCTATTTGTAATAATGAATATTTTCTTAAAATCTCATCGCTAGCTACAACTTCATCTCTAACAGCTATTAATAAATTATTTCCCATATCAACATTATAAATCTTTGCAACATCATCTAGCACAAGCATATCAGCATCTAAATAGATAGCTTTGTCTATTTGTGGAAATAATGAAGCAATAAATAATCTATAATAGATTGTAATAGTATAATAATCTCTAATTCTTAGTTCTAGCTCTTTTTCAAGTTTTTGCATTTTAGATGATATATCTTCAAAACTAATCTTAACATTAGTAGATTCATACTTCATGATCTTTGCAACATTTTCATTTGATATTCCAGTATTAAGAATAATAATTCTATAATTATTATCCCTACTTGTGTGAGCAATTAATGATTCCAAAGCAACTGCTAAACATGGAATATAATTGTCATCAACAGAGTAGAATATTGGAATTTCTTTATTAGTATTCATATATAATACTCCCTTATATTACAATAATATACTCTATGTATTTTAATTAAAATTTAAAATAAAATCAATAGTTTTTATAAAATATCTTTTTATTCATATTAGCTTATGTAGTTTTAAAAACTATTTAGTGTTATTCTCTTTTTTTCCAATAATTTTTTCCTTAAGTATCCTAAACATATGTGTGTTTTGCTTACCTGCATACTTTTGTGATTTGGGCATAATTGATTTATTTTTTTCTTTTATTTTTAAATATTCTTCTATTATGTCATCGTAGTCATGAATTTTGTATATCTCATGCATTCTCTCTATTTCCCATGGCTTGATATTAAGTAGATGTGGCCATGGCAGAAAAATAATTTTCATACTATAATGCCTTATAATAGTGTCTTTATGTCTTTTGTTTTGTTCATTAAATTTCCTTGGCAATAATAATTTTTTTTCACAACATTTATTTAATGCGCTTTGATCTGGTAATAACATTTTCTTTGTCAAACACATTTCTCTAGCTTTTTTTAAAGAATCTTTTTTCTTTATGTTTTTCATATTCATTAATACAACCCCAGAGTTCATATATCTAGGATTAATAAATACTTTTCCATAAAAATCTTTTGCCATCGCAATTTCATATTCTTTAATATCTAAATCAAAGATTTCGCTTATATCACCATAGAATACCAAATCAGAATCCAAATAAAGAATCTTATTTGGCATATCTTCAACCTTATCACTTAGTAATCTCAAAAAAATATATGGTGTATAATGTGTATCTATATTTAAATTATTTGAAGCCATCTCTTTATTAAAAATCTCAGTCAAATCATGTAAAATAACTTGGCTATTTTTATTTTCTTTTTTAACAATTTCTTCAAGCAATTCACACTGTTTCTCATTTATTGGAGTAAATCTTTTTTCTATATTACTCAAATCCATTGTCATTATGTGTATATTAAGTGGCTTTTTACAATATTTAACTATAGATAAAGTCGCTATAATCATTCCATCTATTACTTTATCATTGCCACAAAACATTACATTTATATAATTATTTGCCATCTTCTTTATTTTTCCTTATATACTTTATTTTTGCATATTTATTTTCTTTTTGAGCTCTTGATAACATTGTATTATATGCAATATCTCTTAACTCTTTAGTAGCCAATTTATTGTTCAAACCTTGATTTGGATAAAATGGTCCATCAATAAATAGTTTAATTTTTACTTTATTTCTTTCCTTATAATATGTTGTAGTACATGTAAAAATTGGAACATCATATTTAACAGGATATTTAAATGAAACCTCTTTAAAAGCTCTAATTCCTGTATAATATGGCCAAACATGAGCTTCGGGATAAATGCTTATCATTTTTCCTTTTTGGATATAATACTCGATTGCATTCATAAAATTTTTAGTTGCTTTAATATTCCCAGGAACTGGTATAGCCCCCATCATTCTATTTAGCTTTCCTAGCACTGGCATAGATATATTATCTGGATTTGCTATAATATATCCTTTATGTGGAAAAGCCAAAAACGATGGCAAAAAAGGATCTAGTACAACTTGGGTATGATTATGATAAACAAAAGCGCCTTTTCCCTTTTTTAGTTCCGCTTGAATTTTGTCACGGTTTTCAATTTTTATATCAAATTTAATTTTACTATATAAATAACAAGGAAGAGTGAATAATAATCTATGTACAATGAATTCACCAATCTTCCAAAATATATTAGAATGAAGATATTTATAATTCTCATCAATTTCAATTGGTGTAATATTGCTTCCTGCAAAATCATCATTTAATTCATCATTATAATAGATTATTTCTTCTAACTCTTCTCTTTTCTTCTTTTTAAAAATACTCATTTATTATATTACCTTTACTATTATAGCAATGGTGCAAATATTCTTAACATTGATTGAAATACTTCTTTGAAGAAGCCATGTTTAAGTTCATTTATAGTGATTTTATGGCTCTTTTTTATTGTTTCATCGGTATCATCTTTGATGTCTTTTATTACAGATGCATCGTAAATATAATTGCCACATTCAAAATGTGTATATAAACTTCTATAATCTAAGTTTAGTGTCCCCACTGTAGCTACTTTATCATCACTGACAAAAACCTTGCTATGTATAAATCCTGGAGTATACTCATATATTTCTACACCTTCTTTTATTAAATCATAGTAATAAGATTTGGTTAATTGATTAACTATTATTTTATCTGGTATACCTGGTGTTACGATTTTTACAGAAACACCTCTTTTGACTGCAAGCGCTAAGGCTGTAGACAATTCGCTGTCTATAATTAAATATGGTGTAAAAATATGTACATACTTTTTAGCTTGGTTTAAAATATTCAAATAAATATTTTCGCCTATATTTTCATTATCTAAAGGATTTTCTCCATATGGTTCTATAAAACCATCATTCCTTCTTCTCGAATAATTCTTAGTTGGTCTATAATATTCATAATGCTTATTATCATTTTTTCTAAATGTATTCCAAGTTTTAAGAAACATAATTGTATAGTTCCAAACTGGTTCGCCTTTTATCATGATAGCATTATCTTTCCAATGCCCATATTTTTCTACTTCATTAATATATTCATCTGCAAGATTAAAGCCACCCGAAAAAGCTACATCGCCGTCAATATCCAATATTTTTCTATGGTCTCTATTGTTCATAAATACAGCCATAAGAGGAATCATTCTGTTAAATACAACGCATTTGATTCCTTTAGATTCTAAGAATCTATCATAGTGATATGGCAAAGTCCAAGCACATCCTATGTCATCATATATAATTCTTACATCGACGCCCTCTTTTACTTTTTGCTCTAAAACTTCTAATATTGAATTCCAAAATTTCCCTTTTTCTATAATAAAAAATTCTATAAAAATAAACTTTTTGGCTTTTTTTAAATTTTCTATTATTTCGGGATATACTTCATCTCCTAGCTTAAAATATTTAATTAAACCATTTTTGTTCTTATAAATTGGATAATTAGAATAATTTGAAATATATTTGATTTGACTTGCTATCGATTCATCTTGCTTTTCTATTTCTTCGATTATTCTTTTATCTTGAATCAAAAATGAATTCAGCTTATTTCTTGTTAAATTTAGCTTTTTTATAGTTGGACTTGTATAAAAATTTGCACCACAAATTAAATACATTAATCCACCAAAAACTGGGGCTAATATAATTATAAACATCCATGGCAAATTGTTAGTTACATTTTTTTCACGTTTAATCATTCCCAATACTACCAAAATACTAACTAACCTTAGTATAATTGATATGATAGTTGAATATTGACTAAACCCTATTATAACCAAATAAGACCATACTATTTGAATTATTACGCATGTAGCTACTACTCCTGCTCGGCTGAAGAATCCTTTTATATACTTCATCACTTTACCTCAAATAAATATTACATAGTACACAAGTTATGTACCACTATCCATATCTATATTAATAAATCACTACAATTATAATTACTAAACGAATGGATTATATCACATTATGTTAATTAAATCAAATTTCCCATTATTTTATGCGACTTTTCATGGCTATCTGTCAATTTTTTTGCTTTGCATCATATAGCAAAATTTGGACATTAAAGAATCTGGAAGGATTTTTGAACCAAATCGTGTGATTTTGATTCCTGCTCCTGGTAAAATAAAGAATTTGTTTTTGAACATTTTCTTAACAGCAAATTTTGCAACTTGCATGCTGTTAGCACCTTTAAGGCTAAACTTCACATGTGCTGTGGCATTAAAATTAGTATCCACAGGTCCTGGGCAAAGGCATGAGATTTTGACCTTACTGTTTTGGCTTTTTAATTCATGTCTTATTGCTTGAGAAATTCTTACAACATAGTTTTTACTAGCATAATAAGTTGCCATCAATGGTCCTGCCATGAATCCTGCGATTGAAGCGACATTCATAATATAGCCACTATCTCTTTTTACCATATCTTGTAAAAACAATTTCATCAAGATATGAACAGCAACAATATTTGTATCGATCATGCTAAGCTCTGTATCTAAATCAGTTTCAATAAATTTTCCGCATAGTCCAAATCCAGCATTATTAATAAGAATATCAATATGTTCAAATTCATTTATTGTTTCTTCATATAGTTTTATACAACTATTTCTATCATTTAAATCCACACTTTTAGTTATACATTTAGCTTTTAAATTATATTTCTTATTATTAGCTTCAATTTCTTCCTTCAATTTATTTAATCTTTCCACATTTCTAGCAACTGCAATAATATCTATGCCTTTTCTCGCTAATTCTATAGAAATATCTCTCCCAATTCCAGAAGAAGCTCCCGTTACTAAAGCTATCATATTTTCATTTTATCTCCTTTCTTAGATGATAAAAAGTAAAATTTTTTCGTTGTTTGTATTATATATAAATGCAAGATTTTTCTCAATATAAATTATGAAAAATCCTTTTACACCTGCCATTATAAGCTTTTTTCAACTTTACAAAAAAGGTTAAGAATAATCCCCAAAAATGTAATATAAAAAAAGCCTTAAAAGTATTGACTTTAAAATAACTATTTGCTAAATTAATAAATATACAAAAGATAGAAAATATTTTTTGGAGGAGGAATTATAAATGAACAAGTCAGAATTAGTAGAAGCTTTAGCAAAGAAAACAGGAGCTACTAAAAAAGCTACAGAAGAAACATTAAACGCTTTCGTAGAAGTAGTAGAAGCTACATTAAAGAAAGGTGAAAAAGTTCAATTAGTTGGATTCGGTTCTTTTGAAGCTAGAAAAAGAGCAGCAAGAAAAGGAAGAAACCCACAAACTGGAGAAGAAATCAAGATTGCTGCAGCTACTGTTCCAGCTTTCAAAGCAGGAAAAGCATTAAAAGATGCAGTTAACAAAAAATAATTTAAATAAACAATATTAATTGTATATTAAATGGACATACTTGCGTGTATGTTCATTTTTTTATATCAAAAAAGCACCAGCTAATTATTCATTTTTTTATATTAAAAAAACACCAGCTAAGTTTTTTACTAGCTGGTGTTTTTCATTATTTTACGCCTCAAAATCATAGCCATCACATTTCATTGTAACAGCTATAAAAATTCTTAATATTTAATCCTCGTTAGAAATAACTTCACTCAAATTTAATTGACGCGTTTAAAAAAGACTGTCCCCAATTGAAGAAATTGCTGAGAGGATTCCAAGTTTTCCATAATCGTAAGTTAGGCCGCCTTGTAAGTACGCAATATATGGTTCTCTGCATGGGCCGTCACACGATAGTTCGATTGATGAGCCACTTGTAAATGAACCGCTTGCCATTACTACTTTGTCACTATATCCAGGCATATCCCATTCTTCTACCAATGCATTAGAATCAATTGGACTTGCTTTTTGAATTCCACAACAAAATTTTACTAATGCTTCTTTGCTTCCTAAAGTAATATTTTGGACTATATCTGCACGTGCATCATAATATTTTGGCTCAACTGAGTATCCTAATTTTTCCATAAGATAACTTGTAAGTATTGCTGTTTTCAAACTGCTTGCAACAACTGATGGTGCCATAAATAAACCTTGTAATATGCTTTTGTTAATGCCAAGTGTTGGTCCTACTTCTAGTCCTTCACCTGGAAGTGTAAGTCTTTCTCCAACAAGCTCAATCAAGTCACTTCTTCCAACTACATAAGCGCCATTTGGAGCAATCCCTCCACCTAGATTCTTTATCAACGAACCTACCATAACATCTGCTCCAACTTCTGTTGGAGTTGTTCTTTCTACAAATTCACAATAGCAATTATCTACCATTATGATAACACTAGGATCTATAGATTTAATAAGTTCCACAACATTTTTTACTTTATCTATTGTTAAACTTTTTCTTGTAGAGTATCCTTTTGATCTTTGTATTTCAACTACTTTTACTTTATTATTAGAAATATAATCTCTTATTCTATCATAATCAAAATCATCGTTAACTAAATCTATTTGGTCATAATTAATTCCAAAACTTTTTAATGAAGATGGATTATCCTTTAATCCAATAACTTCATCTAAAGTATCATATGGTCTTCCTGATATTGATAGCAATAAATCACCTGGTCTTAATAGGGCAAAAAAAGTTACATTTAAAGCATGACTTCCTGATATAAATTGTGATCTTACAACAGCCTTTTCAGCTTTTAGTACATCCGCAAATATTTTTTCTATAACTTCTCTTCCCACATCACCATAACCATAACCTGTTGTGCTATTAAAACAACTTTCACTTACTTCATATTTATGAAAAGCGTCTAAAACTGCTTTACTATTCTCAAATGAATTTCTATCTATATCCTCAAAAAATGGTTTTAATTCGTTTTTTTCAGCTTCTCTAGCCATATTATAATAATCCATCAACAAACTCCCTAATTTTTTATTCTAATTAAAATAAATCCCTCTCATTTCAAATAAAATCCACCATCTACTCTAATAACGGTTTTATTTATATAGCTTGCTTTGTCTGAAGCCAAGAACATAACTACTTCTGCTATCTCCTCTGGCTCAGAAAAACGTTTTAATAATATTTTTTCAATTTCACTATTTTTAAATTCGTCACTTACTTCTTCTTTTATTGTATCAGTATTTATCCATCCTGCTGCAATTGCATTTACTCTTGTTTTGGGTGCAAATTCTACCGCCAAATTATTTGTAAGCGATATTAATGCTGCTTTAGATGCATCATAATCTGCAGCATAAGTATAATGTGTATCTAATGCATTTGTAGATGTTATATTTATAATAGAAGAATTTTCACTTAAATAATCTCTTGCATGCTTACATATCAAGAATGCACCAATTACATTTACTTTATATACTTTATCAAAATCATTTGAATTCTTATCCAAGAAAATTGAATCATTGAATATTGCTGCATTATTAACAATAACATCTATTTTAGAGAATTTTTCTCCAATTGTTTTAAACATTTCTTTAACTTGATTCTCATCAGAAATATCGGCCTGAATTGGTACAACATTTATTCCATAAGTATTTACTAATTCTTGTGCTAAGTTTTCAGCCATTTCTTTATTTTTTACGTAGTTCATTATTATGTCATACCCATTATGGGCAAATATTGTTGAAATAGCTTTTCCAAGCCCTCTATCTCCTCCAGTAATCAAACAGCACTTATTCAACGTTATCACCTCTTTTTCTATTATTTTTATCATTTATTTTTAATGTTTTAACTTTGCTAACTCCAGTGCTTTTTAAAGAATCATAATATGATTTAATAAATAATTTTAGCATTTCAATCATAACACTTTTATCTTCATCAGATAGATTAGAATATGTTTTAATAATTGTTGGCAACTTTTGCACTAAAACTTTGGTAAAACCATTAAAAGTCTCTGCGGAGGTTGAATAAAGCAATTCAAAAATTGAGTCAATAAAGATTTTTCTTTTTTCTGGAGTAGTATTCTTAAGCCATTCACAAACAGAATTATTCATTATTTCACTTCCATTTGTCCATTTATAAAATCTAATAAATTCATCCTTCATTACAGTCCATGAAAAAATATCATGTTGCATAATTCCCTTTGCATCACTATGTGCGATAACTATTTTTCCCTTATGCTCCATTAATCTTCCAATTATTGAACCTTGTGGTAAATAAGTAGTAATTTTATCAATAATATTAGGATTTGGAATTGAATCTAAAACCCTTTGATCAAATCCTGGTCCATCATAATTTACAACATCTATTATTCTATTTTGAATGCTTTCATCCGCAAAAATTGCAGCATAAATTGCAACATTGCCACCTTTAGAATGTCCTCCAACATGTATTCTAGTATTTACATACTTAGAAGCAATTTTTTTAATATATTCTAGGCCAGAAAATTGTGCTGGAATATTTTCCATATATGCTAAATTAAAATCTTCTTTCCAACCTAAAATTGATGAATCAGTTCCACAATATGATACATATATTTCACTCTCTGAAATATGTATTGTTATTGCAGAAAATTGTTGTTCAATACTAGCATCATTATTTTGAACATAATCTGTAATTATCATATTTTTAAATCTATTACTCATTCCAAGTAATGTTATTAATTCTTTATCACCATTAAAGATAAATTCTTCATTTAAAAAATCCTTCATCTTATCTGAAACTGAGCCAATTGTTTCAACTTGAGTCATATTGATTTTGTTATAAATCATATATGATAAACGTGCTAATACTAAATTATCTAATTCGTTAAATGGAAATTGGTCATTAATTGGTAAATCACCTCTCCATTTTATATAATCATGAATATTTGCCATTTTATTTTTTAGATTATTAAATAATCTTTTCCTCCATATTAATTTATTACTTCTTGATATCCATCATTTGTTATTTCAATTTTTTTATCACCATTAAAGGCTTGAAATGATATACTTTTAGTTTGGCGACTTGGAGCTTCTATCCACTCTCTAACTTCAATTGATTTCCAGCTTCCAGAATTATATCCCCCTCCATTATCATTGTCATATAACCATCTAGGACAACTATAAAAACATATTGTTGGATCTATAGCATCATAAACTTGTTTACTCACACCATTCTGACCATGATGAGCCATTTGTACTGCATAGGATTTTAAATCATTATAATTATTTTGAATAAGCTCATTGCTCGTCTCTAAATATGAATCTCCTAAAAATAACATACTTTTATCAGAATAAACGTCCTTTTTTAATTTCATCATAAATTTAAACACCATGCTGGCTTCATTGCCAACATATTGAGATTCCGTAATATCTGGATTGGCTATCCTTAATATTTTGCAATCTAAATTATCTATAGAAAAAATATCATTTGCCTTGCAATCAATTATATTTTTAATTTTATTATTTTTATTTTTTGAAGAAATATAATCTATAAATTCAATAGCAATATCTTTTCTAGTTGGATCATTTTCCTCATACCAATCTTTAGTATTAAAGTGATAACATAGATTTTCAATTCTTATATCGCTAGTATCATCCTTTAAAATCTCCATAATGGCACCTATATGATCATTATGAGCATGAGTTAGAAACCAATAATCAACTTTTCCATTTCCTATAGATTTGATATCACTAACTAATTGCTCACTATCTATATCTCGTCCGCCATCAACTACTATCAATTTATTATTAGCTGTTTGAATCAAATATCCCATAGAATTTAAATTTCCTTTATCTTCCATATTTGATCCGCCAAGCATTGTAATATAATAGTGATTATTCTTATTTAAATTATTATTTCGATAAACGCAAAAAAGAACTACTACTAACAATACTATACTCAGTATTAATAATACTTTTGTACGAAAATTAGCATTAGTTCTTTTACTTTTCATGTTTCCTCCACCTTATTTATCTTTAATTTCAAATGAATCAAATACATATACATCATCTTCTGTTTTAGTATATATAAATTTAAAATCAGATAATTGTGATTTATCTATCTTTTTAATAGCTTCATCTAGTTCGTTTTTTGAACCAGCTCCCCCTGAATTATTATCATTTGCATCCACCGCATCAGTAATCTTTCTATTGATTACCTCTGTTAAAGACAATTCATCTTCATTTTTTACATATATAGTATCTGTTAGCTTACCAACAAATTTCTTATCATCCCAATTATATGATTTATAGCATATATACGCTGCATCTTCATCAGATAAATTTCCTTGCTTTTTAATAAATATAGGATATATGTCAAGTTCTATTCTATCCTCATATTTTGTTGCCTCTTGATATACTGGAATAACATTTGAATTAATTTCTTCCTTTTTTTGGATTTGAATTAATTCAGCAATATTATTAAACAAAATACTATATTCATCTTTTCTTTTATTATATTTAACACTATATAAAAATGAATCTGATAGAGATTTATCTGAATTCATTAAATATAAATCCAAAGTATTAAAATCATTTTTATAATAATTCAAACTTCCAAATATATTTCCAATTTCTTTTTCTAGGACATCAGCTTTAAAAGCGAAACGTACATCTGAATCACCTTCTGTATTGTAGTCCATACCTAAGTCAATGCCTAAATCTTGATATGATAATTTAGCCAAAGCCATCTTTAAAACAAATTCATTTGTTAAATCACTTCTTTTCATAGTCTTTATTTTGGTTAAATATAAAAGACCTGAATTAGAAAAATCTCCTGAAATTGGATTAATCAATTGAACTTGTGCACTTGATATGTCCAAAGATTCTTTTTCAATTTTTTCTTTTTCTTCTTCTTTATGATATTTCTCAAAGTTTATAAATCTGTCATAACAAAATACCAAAAAGCAAACAATTGCTAAAGCAAGAATAGCTGAAAATAGAATCTCAAAAATATTCATTTTATACTTAACATCATCCATTAACATTCATCCTTTGTATTATGCTGTTTCTTCATTTCTTTTGCTTTTATTTGTTAATCTTTCTTTATGTTTCAAACCTTCACGTTTATTATTCTCATCTAATATCAATTCTGGCTCTGCTTTAGATTCAACAGTCTCTTTAGTAACTGTGCACTTAACTATTTTAGGATTAGATGGAATCTCAAACATAACATCTTTAATAATATCTTCGATAATTGACCTTAATCCTCTTGCACCTGTATTTCTTTCAACTGCTTTATCAACAATTGCATCAATGGCACCTTTAGTAAACTCAAGCTCAACACCATCTAATTCAACCAATTTTTTATATTGTTTGATAATAGCATTTTTTGGCTCTGTCAATATGCTAGATAATGCTTCCTTGGTTAGCCCCTCTAGTGTTGCAATAATAGGTAATCTTCCTATAAATTCTGGAATCATTCCAAATTTAAGCAAATCATGTGGTTGAAGTTGTTTTAAAATTTCTGTTCTATCAACTTCTTTTTTGCTTTCAATCACAGCACCAAATCCCATTGATTTCTTGCCAACTCTATCTTTTATAATGTTGTCTATTCCTTCAAAAGCTCCGCCGCATATAAATAGAATATTTTCAGTATTTAATTTAATCATTTCTTGATTTGGATGTTTTCTTCCACCTTGTGGTGGTACTGATGCTACTGTTCCTTCTACGATTTTTAATAAAGCTTGTTGAACTCCTTCACCACTAACATCTCTTGTAATAGATGGATTTTCTGATTTTCTTGAAATCTTATCAATTTCATCAATATATATAATTCCACGCTCTGCTTTTTCAACATCATAGTTTGCAGATTGAATTAATTTAAGTAATATATTTTCAACATCTTCACCAACATATCCTGCTTCAGTTAATGTTGTTGCATCTGCAATAGCAAATGGAACATCTAATGTTTTGGCTAATGTTTGGGCTAATAGTGTCTTACCACAACCTGTTGGTCCCAATAATAAAATATTACTTTTTTGGATTTCTACATCACTTACACTATCTAAATTTTCAATTCTTTTATAATGATTGTATACAGCAACAGCTAATGTCTTCTTTGCTTCTTCTTGACCAATTATGTATTCATCTAATGTATCTTTGATTTCTTTTGGTGTTGGAAGTGCTTTTGCTTCAAATTTTGCTTCATCTTCTACTGCATAATTCTCATCATCCATAATATCTTGGCAAAGCTCTATACATTCATCACATATATATACACCTGGGCCAGCAATTATTCTTTTAACAACTTCTTGTGGCTTACCACAAAAAGAACATCTAACACTTCTTTCAGTCTTTTTTGGCATTTAATAATTTTATCCTTTCAAATATATTTATGTTCTATTTATTTCTTTCTAGAATCTAATATTCCATCTATTAATCCATATTCTAGTGCTTCTTGAGCTGTCATATAGTGATCTCTATCTGTATCTTTTTCAATTTGTTCAATTGATTGACCAGATCTATCTGCTAATAATTTATTTAATTTTTCACGTGTTCTTACCATATGGTCTGCATGAATCTTGATTTCAGTTGTTTGTCCTGATAATCCACCACTAATTAATGGTTGATGAATTAAAATCTCTGAATTTGGAGTTGCAAATCTTTTTCCTTTTTCTCCACTTGCAAGTAATACTGATCCCATACTTGCAGCCATTCCTACACAAATTGTTGAAACTGGGCATTTAATATAATTCATTGTATCTACTATTGCCATACCATCTGTAATTGATCCACCTGGTGAATTAATATAGAAATTAATATCTCTATCTGGATCTTCTGACTCTAAAAATAACATTTGTGCTATAACTAAGCTTGCAGATGTTGAATTAACATCCTCAGCTAAGAAAATTATTCTATCTTTCAAAAGTCTTGAGAAAATATCATATGATCTTTCTCCTCTACTTGTTTGTTCTATTACATAAGGTACTAAACTATCTTCTATCATTTTAAAATCCTCCTTAATGATATTGTTCTTGTAAAATATTTTCTATATTATAATAAAATATCTATTTTTTCAAGGTTTTTGCAATATTGATACATAAATTTAATATATAAATAAAGTTTCTCTCAAGCTATCAAAATAGCTTATTATTGAAGAATACCCCAAATTATGTTATAATTATTATGTAACTATTCATTTATTCGGTAATTATGCAGTTTTGATTACTGAATACCACAAAAGAAAACGAGGTGTGCTATGAATAAAAAAGCCATCTTTTGGGGGATTCTCTCTCTGATTCTGCTGTTTGCAGTTGGCCTTAATGCCCTGGCTCCAATCATCACCCTCTGGGTAGTGTTTGTGACCAAGGACAAAAGAGTCACCATCGGAGCGGTCATTTTGTGGATCTGTTTTGGGGCTATTTATATACTTGGAAAAGTACTTTCCATCTTCCAGATTCCATTCCCAATCCCACTCGCAGCCTTTATTGTGATCCTGGTAGTTACCATTCTCCTTTTCGGAAAGGGTATACTCACCTGGATCAAACGGCACGTTTCTTCGAGGTAACCCCAGCGACAAAAAAGCAATCGCCC
>JAEEGI010016374.1_pt1 | contig 15314 bp, 10 predicted proteins | sample 8958751 | NCBI WGS metagenome assembly JAEEGI01 (sample SAMN16246545, study PRJNA631951) | gut metagenome | biome: gut microbiome; feature: rumen; material: KS-attached | host: Bos | place: Iran: Karaj | collected 2018-10
AAAAATTAAAATTCAAATATTCATCATTTAAAGTTAAAAGATACAATTAAATAATAAATATTCATTTATTTTATATATTCATTTTAACAAAAAATATTGAATAAACCAAAAAAAAAATTATTAAAAAAACAATATTTAAATTTTTAAAAATAAATTAAAATCTCTAACAAAACGAAAAATAAATATTCTTGATAACCCCAAAAATAAATATTCATGAATTAAAATTTTATTTAGATATAATTAGAAAACCATTAAAATACCCATTTCAAGATCCAAGAAGAGAAAGAAAAGATTTAAAACTAGAATAAATATTTCATTTATTAATAGGAGATGATAATTTTAGAATTGGCCAAATAAATATCACAAAACTAACAAAATTTAATCAACAATATGTAAATTATAGATTAATTAATAGTTTAGATTCTAAAGTTTGTATAAAAGATATAGGAAGAAAATTAAAAAGAATTTATAAAGAAACGAAAGAAAGATATAAAGAAGAACTACTTTTAAGCAAGAATTAAAGAAATTGAACCTAAGAAATTTAAATTGATTTACAAACTAAACCTAATATTATGAGAGATCATAAACATTTTGTAAATTGTGAAAAAAATTATTTAAAAAGAAAGAGAAACTCATAGAGATAGAGAGCATAAGAAGAAGGTTTATATTAGGAAATAGAGTAATAGGAAAAATTATGATAATAATGATAAACATAATAGTGGAAAAAATAATAATAATTATGATATTAAAAAGAACAAAGTAATAGTAACAAAAATAATAATAATTTGGATAATAATAATAAAGAGGATAATGGTTGGTAAAAAAGATATAAATATTTATTTCTTGTTTTAAATTTAAAAATAATAATATTATATAATTTAAAAAATTTATTTTATTTTCCCCTAAAGAAATATTAAAAGAAATTTTATTTTCATAAATCTTTGGTCTATAAATTTATTTATAAAATTTGTGATTTTCTATAAAAGAATTAAACAATACAATTTTTAATAAAAATTGTATTTTCAATAAATATTATATTTCTTAATATGTCTAAAAAAATAAAATTAAATAATCTTACTTTAGATAATCGATTTAAAATTGTTTATTTTTTGTAATTTCATTTATAAATTCCATTTATAATAATTTATTTATTTTTCATAATTTCAATGCTAATTTACAAAACTAATAAATATAAAAACCCATATATATAATAATTATTATATTTGAAATTATAATATAAATATTTTAAATCTCTATTCTTATCTTATTATAATCAAGAATAAAAACTTAATTACTTTTTATTTATAAAATCTAAATATTTTTTTTAAGATGAAATAATTGTATCTGATTTTGAAATAGGTGCTGATGAATTAAAAGCAGAACTAATTTCGAAAATATCTTCATTTAATATTTTTGATTGAATATCATCTAAATAATCTAAAGGTTCTAAAGCTTTGTTTTTTTCTTCTAAAATTTTCAAAAAATTTTCCTCAATTGAATCTAAATTAAAAGCCTTATCTCCAAACAAAAAGGTTGAATATCTTCTAAATACAATATCATTATTATCTAATCTTAATTCATTACTTTTTGCTGGATTATAAATTTGAGAAAATATTTTTGTATTCATTATTATTATTATATTATAAAGAAAAAAATAATAAAAAAATGAAATAAAATAATTAAATAGAAAATATCTTATAAATAATCCAATAAAAATTTTAATTTTTAAAAAATCATATTTATTACAATATAAAAAATGGAGATTACATATGCAATAAATTTATTATATCCTAATGAAGATAAAAATACTTTATTAGATTTTTTCATAAAAAATTATGCTCAAAAAGAAAATTCAAATTTATATTTTACTAAAAGAGTTGATGGGGGTATTATTGTTGGAAGACATAATATTCCAGTTTATTTTCATAATAAAGAATTCAAAGTGGATATTTTAGTTTATTATCCCGAATTATTTCTTTTAAATGGTCCCGAATTTTATTTTGAAAATAAACCACATTTACATATTAATGATGAGTTTGAATTTAGTGTTGATAAAAAAGATTTAAGAATTAACATTAACTATTTTACTAGTTGGAATTCTCAAATAAGAAATTTAGATGAAATTTTAACAAGTTTAAGAAATTCTTTCGAAGAAACATTTCCTTGTTATAATAATATGATGACAATTGCTAAATATGTTGGAAATTGTAATTTAGATTTACAACAATCAATAAAAATAAATTTTACTCAAATAATGTATCCTCCAAATTCAAATATATTATTAAATAATCCATATGAGAATAAAGGAAACCAAGTATATGGTTCTAATGTTAACAATTCTAATTATTCTAATCCTCCTTCTTTTTATAATCAATCAAATAATTATAATAATAATCAAAATAATTTATATCAACCTAATAATAATTATAATAACTACAATAATTATAATAATAATAATAATAGTTCTTATCAAAATAATAATGTTAAAAAATCTAATATATATGAAGATTTACGTTCAGGTAAAAATGTTGGAGATGGAAATAAAATGTATGTTCCTCCTCCAATTTATAATAATAATGCTAATAATAATAATAATAATAACATTAATAATCAAAATCAATCAAATTCTTTAAATACTGCTCCAATATATTATAATTCTCAAAATAATTATGAAAGTAAATTAAATAATTATTTTACTGATTATGATTTACAAAATATACTTAGAAGAGAGATTTTATGGAAAATAAAAGAAAATAAAATAATAGATACTCAAATGAATGAGTTAATATCATCAAAAAATGAAATTAATATGTTAACAAACGTTATTAATAATAAAAAAGTAGAAAAAGAAAAAAATGATTCAAAATTGAATGATAATATACAAAAATTACAAGAAATATTTGTTAAATATGAATCATTGGAAAATTCTTTAAATCAAGAAGTAGAAACTTTAAAAATAAAAACTTCAATACCTATTTCATTAGATTGCATTGATAATTTTGTACATGAATATAATCATAATAAATTAAAGTATACTTCATATGAATTAACATTAAATGAATATATTTCTACTTTTAAAAAATTATTTGAAAAAGGAATTATTACTTTTCAAGAAGCTATTTCATATATAAGAAAATTTTCAAGACAACAATATTTCTTAAAAGTAATGCAATATAAAGCTAATGTATTAAATAATAATTTCAATAATTAACATATAAAAAATTTAAATTAAAAATAAATTATAAAAATATAAAAATGGAAAATTCAAATAATGTTGAAATATTAAAAACTCTTCAGCAATTAATAAACACAGACAATTCAAAAAGAGTATTATGTAAATTAAATTTATTTAATTCATTTAACAGTTGCAAATTCTTTAAAAGAGATAAATAAAATAAAAAAAAATATAAGCGAAATATATGAATTAAAATATAATTATATAAGTCGAAGAACCTCATTAACAGGAGAAACAAATTATAAAATAACGATAAACACAAATCCTTCTGAATCAAAGCCTTATGATTATTTATTATTTTTTTTATTAGAATTAAGAAAAGATCCTGAAATTATTTATAAAATTTACCAAAAAGCAAGTACTGATAAAGTTGCTTTTATATTTTCTAATTTATTTATGGATAATTTTTATGAAAATTTATTATCTTTAAATAATGTTGAAGATGAATTATTAATTTTAATATATAGAGCATTAAAAGATGAGTTTATAAATATTAATTCATTATCTGAATATGATAAATTTTTAAAAAATACAAAATGTGGATGCTTACTTCAATCAATTAAAAAGAAATATGAAGTTAGATTATTTTTTCATAATTTTTTACAACCAATAATAAATGAACTTGGATTAAAAAGAAATGAAAATTGGTCTTTTATAATAAATACAATTAAGAATATTATGAAAAATACTCCTGAAGAAAAAAACCCTAAATCAATGTATGAAAAAGAAAAAGAAAAAATATTTTCAAAAGATAGATTATTTTTTTTTTCAAATTATTTATCATCTTTAGAAAAAAAATATCTTGAAATATATATAAATGAATGTGAAAATAAAATAATCAAAGAATTTTGTATTAAACAATTAAATGAAAATGATCCTAATAAGCAATTTTATTCTTCTTCTCATTTAATTGATTTAATTACTAATGAAGAAAATAGTGAAGAGCTTTTTAATTATTATATAAAATGTTTTATGTCTGCTAGAAGTATTTTACTTTTAATTTTCCAAAATTTATTAAATAATGCTCAAGCAATTCCTCATATAATAAGATGTGTTTGTAAAATGATAAAAATAATTGTAATACAAAAATTTCCAGAAGCTTCAACAATAGATATTTATAAATATGTAGCTAAATTTTTTTTTACTATATTTACTCAATATATAAAAGCATTTGATCTTGAAGTTTATATTGATTGTATTTTTGATTCTCAATTAAATAGTAAAATTAGTGAAATAACTAAAATAATGAATAATATTATAAGAGGTGAAATGTTTAATACAAAAAACTCAATTCATTATATTCCTTTCAATTGGTTATTAATTAAAGAAATTATGCCTATTTATTATGAATTTTTTGGGAAATTAACTAATTTTACTTTTTCACCTTATATAGAAAAATTAACCTCTGGTGAAATTCCAATTGATAATTATTTTTATGATTATTTCCAAGAAAATCCTGATAAACATTTTAGATATTTTAATTTTTGTTTAACTGTTAATGATTATGTAGATATTGTAAATGTATTAATTCAAGTTTATAATGATATGAAAGATCCTTTAGAATTAAATCAAAATTATATTAAGAATTATAATAATGCTTCTCAATCTTTTTTCATGGAAACAAGAAAAAGAATAATTAACTATATTAATAAATATATTAAAATTGAAGAAAATATGAATGAAATTAAAGAAAAATGTGATAAAAAAGGTGAAAAAAATTATTTATTATATCAAAGAGAAATATATAGAAAAGATTTTGAAAAAAGAAAAAATGCTATTGAAAATAAAGATAAATTAATATTTTATACAACAGATACTAAAATAAAAGAATCAAATATTAGTAATTTAATAATTGATTTTGAAAATTATTTAAGTATAGTATTATATTATGATAAACATATTTCAAATATAAATTCAGAAAATAGAGATTTTTTAAGTTTATTAAATGAATCAGTGAACTTTTTAAAAACAACAATTTCTTTAGAAAATATAAAACCTTATTGGTATGCACAAACATTAATTGCTTTATTGGAAAAAATTAATGAAAATAATATAAAAATAGAAGATATTTTATTAGAATTAAAAGATAAATTAATAGAATCAATAAATGAACTTGATAACTCAACTACAATTTGTACTGAAATTATAAATGATATGAAAAATTTAGAAAAAATAAAAAGCAGTTATAAATATATTGAAAAAAGTTTAATGGAAATAGAAATGAATAAAGAATTAGTTAAAATTTCTAATAGCTTTGATGAGAAATTAGCTTTTGAAATTAATATTAATAAAAGAATATTTCATATTTATGAAAAAAAAGTACCTGAAGATAAAACAATAATTTCTCATAAAAAATTAGAATGTACAAAAGATTTTAATTCTTTTATTGAAAAATTCCCTCAAATTAATAAAGAATTGCTTCAAGAAGATGATGATTATTTTCAAATAATTCAAGAAATGAAAGTTCCTGAACAAATCTTAAAAATAAAAAAGCTTTTCGAAAATAAAATATCTAATTATAAAAATTATATTCAAATAGATGATAAAGAAATTATTTCATTATTAAAAGATAATTTAATAAATCCAAATACTAAAAAAGAAAATGAAAAAAAGAATAAAATACAAGATTGTTTAAATGAAATAATGAAAAATGACAAATACTCAATTTCACAAGATAAAATAAATCATTTAATGACATATACTGAAACAATAATAAAATTTTTTAATGAAATTGAATTAAAAAATCAAGAAAGAAAAGATAAAAATAATGAAATAAATGAATATAGAAAAAGATTATTTAGTAAAATAAATGATTTAATTTTTGAAAAACTATATGATAAGATTTATCCTTTAGAATTAAATTTAAATGATTTTAAAGTTTTTCATAAATGTGTTGTTCTTTCTTGGGTTCAACCTCATCATATAATAAAAGAAAATTATTTAATCCATGAAAATTTCTTTACTGATATAATTAACTTTATTAAATTAGTTGATAGTGAAAGAGTTCCAAGAAAAAAAATGGAATTCTTTAATAAATTAAATAATTATATTATTGAAACTATTACTTTCAATGAAGGACATAGAAATAATGAAGAAAAAAAATCTACTTTAGTTTTTATTTATGCTATTATTAAAGCTAAACCTCATAGAATGATGAGTAATATTACTTATATGGATTTATTTTTGGATAAAGAAATTAGTCAAAATAATAGATTATTAGATAGTTTAAAAAAAATCATTAATAATTTAATTAATTTATCTCATAAAGATTTAATAAATATTAGTGAAAGTGAATATAGAAAAAATTGTGAAAACTCATTAAACAATTAAATTAATAATTGATTATTTAAAAAAAGTAAAAATGATTTATTATATGATAAAAAAACTCCTTTTTTTTTTTAAAAAAAAATATAAACATAAATAGAAAAAAAAAATGTCTCAAGAAATAGAAGCAAAATTAATATTAGTAGGAGAAACAAATGTGGGAAAAACAAGTTTACTTCGTCAATACATTGATCATTTATTTCAAGAAGAAAAAGTATCAACAATAGGATATGATACAATGTTAAAGAAATTAGAATTACCAAATGGGAATATATCTTTGCAATTATGGGACACATGTGGTCAAGAGCAATTTAGAACAGTAAATCAATTATTTGTTAAAAATTCAAAAATGGCACTTTTAGTATATGATATAACTAATAAAAAATCATTTGAAGAATTAAAAAATTTTTGGTATTCATATGTAACAAGTGCAGTTGGAAAAAATATTATTTTTGGTATTGCTGCAAATAAATCTGATTTATATGAAGAAGAAGAAGTTAAAGTTGAAGAGGCTGAAGAATTTGCTAAAGAAATTGGAGCTTTTTTTAAGGAAACTACTGCTAAAAATTATGAAGCTATTAATTCTTTAATTGAAGATATGGCTTCTAAATATATTACTAATTATAAATCTGATGATAATAATAATAATAATTCAAATAATATTGTTATTGGAAATAATATAAAAAAAAAAAAAGATAGATGCTGTTCAGGAAATAAAAAAAATGGTTAGATGTTTAATATTTTTTTTTTAATTTTTTTGAGTTATTTACTTTTTTTTATTTAATTTTGTTAAGTAGAAAATATAATATTTTTATTCAATTTTTTTTACTTTATATTAAATGAATAATATGTGAATATCCTTTTATTATTAATTTTAATTTACATAATAATTATACAAAATATATTATATTATTTTAATACATAACCTTTTTCTTCTACTAAAAATTGTATTAATTTTTCAAATTCGTCATACTCAATACAGCCATTACCATTTAAATCAAATTGAGCTATTCCTTCTAATGCCACTTGCTCATTCTTTTTTTCTGGAAAATTTTCTCCTAATTCACTTAATAATTCTTTAAAACCTTTAATAAATTCATTTTTTTCTAAAGTTTGATTCTTATTTGTATCATATTTCATAAATAATTGCTTCACTTTTTCTTGATCAATTTCCATTTATAAAATTAATATAATAAAAAAAAAATTTTTAAATATAGATTTTACAGATATCTTAATTTCATAATAGAAATTAACTATCTTTTCTAAGAAAATAATTTAGTAAAAGGTTTAATAGAATATAACTGATTTATATTATTTATAGTGATTTAATCATATATTTATTTCATATATTAATGTTTTTGAATACAAATATTTCTTAATTTATTTTTTCCTAATTTAAAATCTTTATTTTAATCATAATTAATTAAATCAAAACTTCAAAAAATAAAAACAAAATAAAAAATCTTATTATAATATTTGTTAAAAATACACAAAAAAAATTATTTGAATTATTTACAAAAAAAATAAGACAAATTCACAAAATTAGAATATCCAAAATTTTATAGTATCTGCATTAGAATAAGATAAAATCATCCCATCTTTAAGTTCTAAAAATCCATAAATATAAGAACCAAATCCTGTATTATGAAAATTAATTAATCCATGAGCATCTTTAATAATTTTAATACAATTATAATTATCACATGAATAAATTTTAATAATATTACTCCTACCTCCAATTAATATAACATCCTTATCTTTAATAATACATATTCCCCAACATTCAAATCCATTTTCAATTTTATTTACAATTTCCTTTTCTTTAATTGATATAATTTGAATTAATCCATTACTTTCTCCGCCAATAATAATTTTATCATTATCTATTCTTTTTAAAGCATTTACTGAAGAACATCGAGCATTTTCTTCAATAAATAATATATTATAATTATTTATATTCCAAAATATTGTTTTATCCCAGCCTGAAGTTATTAATATTTTTTTATCTTCTAATAATAAAAAAGATTTAACTTCATCTAAATGATTTAATATTGTAATACATTGATAATTATTATTATAATATGACCATATTTTAATTGTTTTATCTGCTGAACATGAAATTAAATTATTATTTAAAGCATATATTACTTTATAAATAAAATTTTTATGAGCATTATTAATTGTATGATTTAATTGAAATATATTTTCTTTTTTAATCCAAGTTTTAATGGTTTTATCAAATGAACATGATATAAAATTATTTTCATCTTTAATATCTATAAATGTAATGTTACGTGAATGTGCATTTTTTATTGTTTGAATATATTCTAAATTCTTATTATAAATATTAATGGATAAATCATTTGAAACTGATATAATATTTCCAGATAAAGGAAATGATGTTAGATAATTAATTTGTGTTTTATGTACTTTTTTTGTTTTAATATTTCTTAAATTTGAACCAAAATATAATTTTTCTAATGTTTTAATTCTTCCTTCGAAATCATTCATTTTTTCTTTACAATCTAAATCTTCTTCTTTTTTAATTATTTGTTGTTTTATATTATTTTCTTTTTCTAGTGATTCAACTCTTTCTTCTAATTTCTCGTTTTTTAATTTTAATATTTGAATTTCTTTGATTATTTTTTCTATTATTTCTTCTTTATTTATATTTTCTAACATTTATTATTTTATATATTTTTCTTTCCTGAAAATAATAGCAATCAAATCATAATTAAAAAAATTAAAATAATTCATTCAATAAAATAATTAATTTGAATTAATTAATGATTAATAAAAATGAATAATGAAAGGAAATAATAGATAATTAAATAATTGAAAAATTAAACAATTCCTAATAAATTACTTCAATATTATTATTAATTATATGATAATAATTTATTGTAATTAATGGAATTAAGTTTTGGACGGTTCTTTTTGTTTGCTCATTTATTTAAAAGAAACTAATTGTGTTAGAATTAATTTATTAGGTAAAATTAATGAAGATATAATTTTTGTTGAAGGAATAGATTAAGGTTTTTAAATATTAAAATTATACATTAATGTTATTTTAATATTAAAAAATAAGTATTAAAGAATTGAATATTCAAATAAATGTTTTGGGATAATTATAATCAAAAATAAAGATATTTTTTAATAGGAAATGAAAGAGGAGATATTTTAATTTATAGAATTAATAACTGTATATTTGAACAAAAAATCATGATGAATATTTCTCAGATTATGTTGTATTAAAAAATAAAGATATTGCATTATATGGATACTATAAAATAATTTAAATTTGGTGTTTTTAAAATATCATTTAATAATTTTACTATTATTTTTAAAAAAGATAATGTCTTTTATATCTTTTTATAGCAAAATAAATCCCTTATGTTTTAATTTTTAGTTATTTATAATTCCTTTTTTTTATGTAAAGCTAAGTTTAAAAGATTGTAAATTAAGTTTTTCAATTCACAAGGAAAAGATCTTCTTTGTTTAATTTTTTTTTAAAGAGTTAATCAATTCACTTTTATAATTCCAAAGAATAAAAATAATAATATTAGATGTAATTATTAAAACTAAAATATAAATATAATTAGTAATTTTAATTGTCTTCTCTGATTTTATTGTTTAAAAATTGCTTTATTTTCATTTTATATAATCTATTTTATTTTTAATCTCTAAATTAAACTTATTGTTTGCAACTTCGTTAAATAATCTTCTTCATTTGTTATGTGAATATTATTATTATATATAATAAAAAATTGTGATAATCAAAAAGCCTAATTTTTATAATCTTTTTCCATCTTTTTTGCCACAACATAGACTGAGAAAATTATATAATCAAATAACTTTAAGATTTGTGATATGGAAATATTGATGAATTGTTATATAATAATATAAACATGTATAATATGAAAATTATTCTCCAAAATTAAATGAAACAAATTTAGAAACTCATACAACATTATTTTAATTTATTAGTATCTAATGAAAATTATATTTCCAAAAAATTTATTCTTTTTAATTTCAAATTTCAGATAATTTGAATATCAGTTTATTAAAATATGATTTTATCTTCAATAGATTTTTTAAATTCATAAAAAAAAGTGATTTATTCTTTTGAATGATAATTTAAGAGAAATTAAATTATGATTATCTTTTAAAAAAACAAAAAATGATATTGTTGATGTGCTAAATATTATTCTTATAATAATTTTTTTATTTTTCAAAGCTTTTTTTAGAAAGTAATAACACTTAAGACTTCTACTTCTTTAGGTATTAATTCTTTCCTTTCATTAAAATCCAAAATCTTTTTTCCATTTAGAAAATAGCTATCCTCATTTAAAAAAAATAATTTTTTCATATCATAATTTGATGCTTCATAATATCCAAATGTATCATAAAAACCTGCATATGAAGGATGACAAAATATAGATTCACAATTAATTCCTTTTTTAATACATTTTAAATTTTTATTTAAATTAAAGATAAAAGTATCATTGTCTCTTTTCCACCATGAAATAGAATCCCAATCTAACGGAGTATATCCACCAATAATTGTTCTATCATCTAAATAAAATAAAGATATTGTTGGACCTTTATTATCACATAATTCATGAAAAGTATTCAAATTACTTCCATCTCTTGACATCCTAAATAATAGTTTTAGTTCAAAATTTTTTTGTGGATTAATCCAATTCTTTAGAGTTTTTATATAGTTTTTATTATTATTTAATATAATACTTTCAACTTCATTTGTATTATTTAATGATATAATTTCTTTTTTTAATTCATTATTAACATTTTCTAATTCCTTTATTTTATTTTCTAAACTTTTTATTTTTTCATCTTGAATTTTTTCTCTTTCTATAAATTGATTAATATATAAATATAATTCAATTATATTTTATCATTAATATTTTTTTCTTTTTCATTTAAATAAAAAATAATTTCTTTAAATTTTGAATGACCAGTTTCAATAATAAATTTTAATGATTTATTTTCTTCAATTAATGTTGGATTTTTATATTCAATTTTATTTATAATTTCATCGAAAATTTCATCAATAGTATCCAATGAAGAAAGATATTTATTATTCTTTAAAGTTTTTAAAGAATATATTTGAGAATACTTTGTTTGATGATTTGAAAAAGTGGCATCAATACTAATTTCTAAATTTGATTCTGTTTGAATATTTACATTCAATTTATTATTTTTATCTGAAGTAAATAAAAAAGTTTTAGATTTTTTAGGAAAATTTGTTTCTGAAATTGGTTTAGGTGCTTGCTCCATTAAATATAATATCCAAATTTTTTTTTCATAAATAATTTTTGATTATTAAAAATATTAATTCTATGCATATTAATATATAAATTATAATAAAATAAAATAAGAAATTCTTATTTATGAAATAAATAAAAAAGACTATCTTTTTTATAATCAATTTTTTTAAACTAATAATTTTAATTAATTACTTGTGAATAGTATTTAAAGATTTTGTTTAAATAAAATATTATTAATCAAATATTAAAATTACAAATAAAAGAACTCTAAAAGTTTAAAAAAATAAAAAATAATTACAAAAAAATATACTTAATATAGTTTATTACTATTTAATTTAAAAAAATGGAAGATTTAAATGAAGAAAACATGGTAATTAAAAAATAAAATAATAATCTAATATAGCGTCCAATAATTTGTTGGAAATGTCAATTTAAATTTTTACTCCCTCCAAATATATCTTTAGGAAAGTGTCCAAAATGTAAAAAAATAAATGAAATAATATTAGAATATTCAGATATAAGTAAAGATGTATTAGGTCAATTAACAGCAGTAATATGTAAAAATTGTGGAAAAAGAATAATGATAAGAATAGAATCACAATATGTAATTTGTGCAAATTGTAAAAGTACTTTATTAATTGAAAAAGATGTTTATGATATTAGACCTCCTGAATATTATAATTTAACTCCTAAAGAATATTATTTATTATTAGCAAAAGAAAATGCATTTAATCCTTATCAAATGCCTCAAGATAGTGAATATTACTTAGAACCTGAATTTGAAAGAAAATTAGTTGATGAAAGATTTCAAATTGAAGAAAATAAAAGGGAATATAAAACTTTTTTTGATCCTGATAATGGATACGATCATTTATTTCAAACTGTTAAAAATAATCAAATGTATGTTACTGATAATTTTTTGAATAAAAGAAATAAAAATAATTAAATATTAATTCTATTTATATATAATTTTAATATAATATAAATTTTAAAGAATTTCAAAATTAAAAGTTATTTTATTTATAATTTCAATTATAATAAATTAAATATAAAAGATTGATTAATTAGAAGTCTCTCCATCTTCTTTTTCTATATTAATAGGTAAAGGATTATTTGAATTTAACATTTTTAATAATAAATTATAAGCATATCTTAAATGTTCTTCAGTAATATTAATAAATTTTTTATGTTTTTTAATTTGAGGAAAAGCTTCTTCAAAAGTATTATCTTTAGTTAAATTTAATTTTTTTCTTTGTATATAAGAAAATAATTTATTAGCAATTTTTTCTTCTCTTTTTTGATGTTCAATTTCTTTTTCTTTTAATTTTTTAATCATATGTTCATATAAAACAGATTTTAAATCAGGTTTAATTTTTTTATAATCTTCAAATTTTGATAAAACTTCATCATAATTTTCATAAGTAATATTAGAAGAAAATTTAATTGTATTAGATTTTAAAATTTGTTTTAAAATTGCTTTATTCTTTTTATATTCTTGTTTTAAAGAAATAATTAAATCATTAAAAAAATCATAAGGAGTAGAACCACTTTGACCTAATAAATTTAAATATTCTTCTTTATCTTTAATTTCTTTAACAAAGTCTTTCCATTTAGTTTTCATATCAATTTTTTTTTGTTCTAAATATGAAGTTAACAAATCTTTAAATTTTTCTCTATTTCTATAAGCATTATATTTTTCATCTTCTTCTCTTTTATTATTTTCTTCTTTTTCTAATTTAGTAATATAATCAATAAAGATTTGTAGTTGATCAATTTTTTCCATAGATTTAAATAAAGGATCATATTCAAATTCTTCTTTTAATTCATTCCATCTCATATCAGAAGGGATTTTTTTATCTATTAAACTTTGTTCAAATAATTTTTTTTTTCTTTCTCTTTCTTGTTTAAATTCTTCTTCTTCTTTTTTTAAAAGTAAATCGATATAATCTTGGAAAATATCTTCCCTATCTCTTTTATCAACAGCTCTAAATCTTTCATCAAAGCAAAATTTATTAAAAACATCATTAAATTTACTATCTGAATTTAAAGTATTATCTTCTTCTAACATTTGTCTAAATTTTAATTTTAATTTTTCTTTTCTTAATTTTTGCTCTTCTCTTTCTCTTGTTTTACAATCTCTTATAAATTCATTAAATAAACTTCTTTTCTCTCCAAATGATTTTATTGATTTCCAAATTGATTCATTATGTAATATTCTTTCTACATCTTCCCATTTCCAAGTTGCTGTTACTCCAAATTCTCTCATTTTATCTTTAAATAATTTGTTTTTTTCTTCTTTTGGAAGCTTTTCTAATTCTAACATTGATGTTATGTTATTTCTGTTTTCTGTTTCTTTCATTTTTGACAATATTTCATTTAAGTCTTGCATTTTTTTTTTTTGGGTTATTTTTAAAAATTTATTTATTCATTTTTTTTAATTTTTGTTTGGTTTTTTTATAGAAATAATTTAGTTTTTTATATTATTTGTTTTAAAATAATATAATTTCTTTTTTAATCAAAAAAATGGAAAAAAATCCAATGCCATCTTTTTTTTGTGAAAAATGTCAAAAATCTTATCCGGTGACTTCTCAAAGGTTTCATGATGAAATTTGTAAAATACAAAAAATTTGTCCATATTGTTCAAAGAAAGTTATTATTGATGATTATTATGATCATATATTGAATCATGAATTACAAAACAATGAAGAAACAACAAATGAAAATAATAATTATTTCAATAATAATGATGAGAATAACAACAAAAAGAATAATTTCCCTAATAATACTATTAGAAATAATAATTATCCAAATTATAATGATTTTAACAATAATTACCCAAATTATAATAATAATAACTATAATTTCCCAAATAATAATAACTATAATTATCCAAATTATAATAATAATAACAATAATTTTCCAAATAATAATAGCAATAGATATCCAAATTATAATAATAATAATTTTCCATGTTTTGATGATGATGACTTCTTCAATAAATATAATAGTAATAATAACAATAGAAGGCCAAATAATAATTATAACAATAATATTATCAATAATAATGTTATAAATAATAATAATAATAATATTAACAATAATAATGATTTAAATAATAATAACAATAATAATGATAATCATCATTATAATAATACTAATAATAATAACAATAATAATAATATTAATAATAACAATAACAATAATAACAATAATAACAACAATAATAACAATAATAATAACAACAACAATAAAGATAATAATACAAATAATAATTCAATCAAAGATAGATTATTTTCAAAATTTAACATTTTTCAAAGATTTCTTAGAAATGAAAAGGATAATAATAATAATAATAATAAAGATTTAGAAGAATTATCAAAAATAAAAAACAAAGAAGAAAGAGAAGCATACGAGAAAAAAATACTAGGAATACAAAATAAAGAAGGAGAAACAGTTTCTCAAAAAAT
>JAEEGI010016383.1_pt1 | contig 15308 bp, 15 predicted proteins | sample 8958751 | NCBI WGS metagenome assembly JAEEGI01 (sample SAMN16246545, study PRJNA631951) | gut metagenome | biome: gut microbiome; feature: rumen; material: KS-attached | host: Bos | place: Iran: Karaj | collected 2018-10
CAATTTTTTACGGAATTCGTTGGTGCTTACAGTACCCATATTATCCTCTTGTTGATTTTGATTCTAAATTTAGCAATATAATGGACAATTCTGTTAAAGTTTTCACGCATATTTCTGAATTTTTAGATTATTTGGGCAAAGATTTTACAGGTTTGACGAGCGAGATGCAGGCAAACCTCGACCAAAGTCCCTCGTTTGCCTTCAACTGTTCCAAGCACTACGCCGACCTCATCCAAAAATCGGGCGAGCCCGCCAAACTGCTACGCGAGGTTCTGCCAAGCAAGGACGAACTTATAGAAGCGCCCGGCTTTGTGGATGATCCCGTCGGAGACCTCCCCGCCGGCAAGTCCGAATGCATTCTGCAAAAGTACGAGAACCGAGCCCTTATCGTTTCGACTTCTGCCTGCGGTGTGCGCTGCCGCTTCTGCTTCAGGCGCAACTACCCCTTCCAGGACACTCAGAATATCGCAAGTGCAGTTTCGAACTGGCTCGATGTCCACACGAACATCTGGGAAGTCATCCTCTCGGGCGGAGACCCGCTCACACTTGGACCAGGGCCGTTCCGAGACCTCGTAGAAGCGATTGCATTCCACCCGTCCGTGACGACACTCCGCATCCACACGCGGCTCCCGATTATGCGGCCAGACCTCGTGATGCAGCATTTCGAGCTCTTGCGCGAACTGCCGGCACGATTCAACTGCGTTCTCGTTTCGCACGTGAACCACCCCGACGAACTCGACGAAGAATCCGCTGCTGTTTTTGCACAACTTAAATTCAGCGGTTGGACACTCTTGAACCAGAGCGTTCTTTTGAAAGGCGTGAACGACGACGCAGAAATACTCGAACGCCTATGCCGAAAACTCTTCGAGCAGGGCGTCCTCCCCTACTACCAGCACCAGCTCGACCATGCGAAAGGCGTCGCCCATTTTGAAGTCAGCGACGAACGTGCCCGCGAACTCATCGCACAAATCCGCACCAAGCTCCCCGGCTATCTCATGCCCAAGCTGGTCCGCGAAATCGCCGGAGAAAAGAGCAAGACGCCGGTGTAGATTAGACGAAAGAACGCCGCAAGCGGCTACAGACGAGAGACGAAAAAGAGCGGCTTTGCTCGCCTTGCACTGGATTCTTCGTCCTTTCAGTCCTCAGAATGACGCTGTCTTTTAGAACCAGTAGCCGATGCCGAGCTGGATTTTGTGGAACAGATAATACGACCCGACAATGCTTTCATCGATGTATTCTTCCTTCTCAACAGTTTCTTTTCCAGACTCGTTATCTATGCGGCTACCACCCCAGGAAACGGTATAGCTGCCGCATGTTTTATCTACCGACACGACATCAGTCAACTGATACGACAAGCGAGCATCAATAAACAATCCGAAAGAGAATGTATGTCCTAGGCCAATCGAAACTCCCGCACCAAAGAAACGGTCATCGTGGCATTTGTCCTGCCGATGTTCTTTCGGGATATAGAATTCACTTTTTCTCATAAGCAAAAAATCAAAAACCGGCCCCGCCTCGAAATAAATGATTCCAGGAATTTGCGCCTGCGCAAGCAACGGGACTTCCAGATAAAGCAGATAATCCTTATTCTTGCCTTTCCAGGCTCCGCCACAACCTCCAGCGCAATCAATGGACAATTCTTGGTCTTCCGAAGCAAAGTAGCGATAGTCCAGGCCCACGCCGGAGTGCAAGAATAAATTCTTGGAAATATGGTACGAAACATCGAACGAAAGCGTCGCGCCGAATCCGATTCTATCTGCATAAACGCCCCAAGGGGCATCGGTCATTTCGCCCACGTCGCTAGCGCCCACGCGCACGCCCAAATGCAGCCGTTTATCATCCGCACGCTCTGAGGCATCCACCCATAACGGGGTGCAAAACAACATCACAGCCACAATTTTATACAGCCTATTCATAATTTAACCATTCCTTATTTGCGCCCAAGAATTCCATCGATACAATCTTCGAATTCTTGAGTATTCTGTTTTTCGTACACCAAAGTTTCCGATCCCGAAATGGAGTTAGAAGAATGCAAATAAGGAGCATTTTCCTCGTTACACAATTCTGGAGGAACATTGAGCTTCATGCTATAATTGCCGATGCAAGTCATACCATCGGACGACAGGACAACCGACACGCTATCGCTATAACGGGCATACATCAAATTCAAATCAAAAGTACGCCCTTCATGAATAAATTTCATACTCTTGTTACTTTTCATCTCGACAGAAACGCCATACTTATCCGGACTATAACCAAGACGTGAATAAAAGATCATTTCCAACTGAATGGAATTTCGAGATTTGAGGAAATCAAAAAGTTCACCGACAAAATCGGAGCTCATATAGTCATAGTTAGGCAAATCGCCAACGCGGTATTCGAGCTTGTCGCCTTCGATCTTTACATACTTATCGTAAACATCGTTGTTGCAGCCATAGACGTCATTCACGTAAAGGCACTGCGAAAGATTCCATACACCGTCTAAATTGCCGTGAGTTCCCCCAACATACATCTCTGTAATGTTTTCCGCCATGACATCATCTTCGTAATAGGACGAAAGCAACAAAGTATCATTGCGGAAACTATAAGCATAGTGATACTCATCTACAAAGTAATAACTAGAATCATAAGCGATCAAACCATTCCGTTTAACGCAACCGCCCAAAGTTTCATACATAATCGTCACCGAGTCATGCGTTGCATCGACCTTTACAGTTCCCGACTGCATAAACCGAGCGAACCCAAAGCCCCCAACAGAATCTAAGCTCACGCCAACCTGAGGATAAGGCGTCGAATTGCCATCTTCGGTAAAGCCAGCGCATCCCGAAATTATCGCCGTTCCGCCTGCAAGAATTGCAGCACAAGCAAGGCATGTCACAATAGTATTACTTACAAAACATTTCTTTATCATCACCTGCCTCCAATTTTTTGCTCAACGGAAAGAGCTGTAAATTCAACCGATAAACGCGGCTATATACACCCACTTCAGAAACAATGTCCGCCACTTTTTTACGAAAAGCGTCCAGTTCAACGGCAATACGTTCGTATGCGCGGCGATCAAGGCCCATCGTCATTCCCGAAATATGGCGTTCATCCCGCGAAAATTTTTCCAAAGCGTCGGCAGCAAGATTCGCAAACTGTTTTTGCATGTCAACAATCGTTGCCGAAACAACTTCGCGGGTACTCGAAACACCTTTATTCGTCTGTTTGTAATTCCCAGACTCGTCCTTTTCCAAAAGTCCCAAAGATTCCTGAAGTTCCAAGGACGTACGCGCTTCGGCTACGGAAATCGAAGGAACCAGCGCATGGCCCAATTCCAACGGAGTCGCATTCGGCATAATCGGCGCCAATTCCCGAAGCGCAGGGTTCACCCACGAAGAAAAATATGCAAACGACTTGGCCTCTAAAAACTCGACCTGATGTTCACGAGCGATAGACATCATCCGCTCGAACGCAGAACGGCGTTTATCAGGACTCGGCGAATCGCAAAACGTGACCATCGAACGAAAATATTCCGCCGACGGTCCCGACAATTTCATCGCGTACAAGACTTTTTCGACAGCCACCCTGGACAAGCGGGTTTTGCCGTCGCAAACAAGTTTCAAGAATCCCGACGATGCGAAATCAGCAAGTTTTGCAAATTCTCGCCAAGAAAACGCGGAACACTTTTTACGGTTCTCGTAAAAGTCTCGCATATACTTGCGGTAGTCTCTATATTCAAAAATCGACTTCATCTATTCGCCTGGATTGACTTACAAAAAAAATAAATTAATCCAAGAAAAAGTCAATAGAAATGAAACAGAATCGCTTAAATTTTTATAAATTTTAACATTTTTTACAAAAATTAAATATTTTAACATACATCCATGAAACATCGTGTTTCATATACACGTTTTTATCTACAAGAAAAGAAACAGAAAAACGCACCCCGTAAGGAGTGCGTTCTATGTTTCCAAGGAGTTCATTCAGCTACAAAAACATAACGGAAGTTTTTACAGTTCCCAGTTCGGGACTTTCGAGTAGGTCACACCTACGATTCTATACACGACTGATCCGAATTTTACATACTTGGCACCCGTTTTATCGAGGTCTATGATAATCTTGTGCGTTTGGAACGTGCAAAGGCATTCGGTAACGTTGCCCGTGTCATAGTAATCCAAGAACAACGTATCACCGACAACCTTTTGGGAAATCTTTGCATCGATATCGCAATAATCCTTCACATGGTCTATTTCCATAAGAGACCTTCCGTCTTGATAAATTATCAAAGTAGCTTCGGGATTCGCACTAGGAGCGGTTTCGGTTTCCATGCACTTACCACGGGTGTATCCATCACGGTCGAGGATATTCGAACTTACATAGTATTTCATTTCGTCGTACTTGACGATACGCATTTTGTTGAACGCGTTTTTGTCATCACCGATAACTAGAACTTTAGCATCTTTGAAAGCGGCTTCTGCCTTGACTTTGAACGTGAGGCGCGTCGGGCAAATACAATCATCGTTCTGATTATTTGCAAGAGCCACATTCGGTTTTACGATAACGGCATCACCAGACGTTGAGACTTCAAGGCTTACGAAGCTAGCGCCGCAAACGAACCTGGCCCTTTCAAGAATAAACGTCACAGAATCCGTACCCAGTTCCATGTAAGCCACAGGCGGAATCGCATAGTCGCCTATACCTTCGTTCAAATCGAACCTGTTTTCGGACGGATCCCTTTCGATACAATAGCCCGCAACATCCGTCACGACTTGATGAGCAGGGGCAACAACCGCCGAAGAAGACGATGCAACTGTTGCGCTGGACATCGGAAATTCTGACGATGACGAAGGAGCAATCACATAACGCAATTCTGGCGCAGGAATGACCTCGTTGTGTTCAAAGGACACATACTGAATATAAGTCCCCCCTTCTTCAAACCCAAACGAAACTTCGGCAGCACAAGAACATCCATACGAAAAACCCTTACTTCTAGACACCCTCGCATAGAGCGTATCGCCGGAAATCGAATAGGCAAAACCGGCCACCGATTTATCACCAGAATTTACGCCAGACATGAACGACTCGGCCTGTTTCTTATCACAAGGAATATCAAAGTAAGAGCCCTTGAGTGTAAGAACCGGGATTCCCGCCGGGGTGTAAAACTTGTATGCCGAAGGAGGAGCAACATCAGACGATTTAGAAAGGGAATCTTCAACGTAAACAACATCATTAACGCAAGTCGCAAGGAATGGTATTGATTGCGGCGTAACGCTTTCACTCGAAGCAGGCGCTGTTGCGGACGATGATTCCACGGAAGCGCTGGACGCGGGTTTCACAGCGCTGGACTCAGGGGCCGGTGCGCTAGAAGTTGCAACAGTTTCGCTTGACGCCGGGACAGTCGCGGACGACGATTCTGCAACCGCAGAACTTTCCCCATTTCCCGTAGCAGGCAAAGCGCTCGATACAGGGTCTTCGACGCACGCCAACAGCGCAAGCGAAAACGCCGCCGTGCAAGCAATCAACTTTTTCATAATTTCATCTCCTCTTTATAAAATTCTTAATCGACAATCAATGGTTCAACTTTAAACAGCATTCCTTGGAACGACAGATATCCGACATGCTCATTTCCTCGAGCCACACGAATCTGATGATATTCGATAGTGCATGTACATTCGGTCAAGTCCGTGTTGTAGTAATCGACAAACAACGTATCACCATTCCGTTTCTGTGCAATCGTCATTTTTCCAACGGAGCAATAGTCCTGCACATCAAACAATTCGATATAAGTTTCTCTTTCGGGATGGTACACCAAAGTGGCCAAAGGAAGCGTTGTAGCATCTGTTTTTTGGGACTTTTTCTTGTAATCACGGCACTCGCCACGACTGATACCATTTTCGAGCACGACCTTATTTTCATTTTCCGCGCCATAGGCACCGTTCATCAAAAGGTATGTCGATCCTTCATTATGGTTGAACACCAAATACTTGGTCTCTAAAATTTGGCTATTCTTCTTGATTTTAAACGAGAGTCTTGTGGGACAGACGCAATTCGTTGCAAACAAAGCACTTGGATTTATCGGATCAACGTATAAAGTATCTCCAGATGCAGAAACATCTAAATCGCCTACAGTCACGCCACAGCCAACAACAACTTTATCTATAACAATCGTCATAAGATTGTCATCGCCCACATACTTCCTTGCAACAGAAGAGGTTTTGCTAGAATTTTCCAGTTCATCCAGGCGAACAACAAGATCCGACAAGTCATTCGCCGAAGCGTTCGTATCGACAACGATGGCATCGCTGGAATTTTTATTGCATGCGGCGACAATGTCGCTTGCCACTTGATGTTCATCGCAGAATTCACCTGGCAGGCACGAAACCGAAGCCTCACTCGAAGAGGACTTAACGCTTGACGAAGATTCCGGAAGCGGATCCGTCACAACCTCATAGACGTTCCCATAACGGACATACTTGGCACTCATATCAGCCACATCAAGATCAATCGAAAAATCATAGATGCACAGGCAATTCGTCGGGAGAGCCTGTTCATCATTCTTCACGATAATCAAAGTATCTCCTGAGCGTTTTTTAGAATACGTCACTTCGCCTAAATAACCGCAATAATCACGAACGTCAGGAAGCACCACATGAGTGCCGGTAGAATCATTAACGAGATACGCTTTGCGAGTTTCGTCTACCGAAGCATCTTTCGCTAGAGCATCGAAGGCATTTCTCTTGCACGCTCCAAGTTGAAAACCACTACGGACAGCGCTGCTCGAGCTTTTGTCAAAAACGGAAGAACTTGAATTGAGCTGGTCGGAATCGCTGCTCGTGATTTCGCCGCCACCAAGAACAGGAGCCACCGCAGACGCATCATCGCTGCAAGCGAGCATCGAAAGCGAAAGTGCCACAGAGAACACCGCTGGAACAGCTGCCGTAAATAAAGCAGACTTTTTCATGATAAACCCCCTTTAAAAAGGTATTTATTCTTTAGTTTTTAAAATTTGAATTTGTCCAAACTCATCCGAACTGATATAATTTGCATTCGCAAAACCATTCTCGTTCTTTACATCAAACGAAATACGCGTCGGGCAAATGCAATTGACAACCGGGCTGGATGGGTCCACTTTAATGCTTGCAAAAATCGTGCTGCCACCGGTCGAAGAAACACTGACACTTTCAATAATCACACCGCAAGGAAGATAAACTCCATCAACATCAATCCTGATAAAGCCGTTATCCAGAATTTTCATCGTTGCATGCGGTTTATTATTTCCAGAAGACGTCGTATCGACGAGATTGACTTCGATGGTAGATGCTACCCTGCGCGGTGCATTTTCCATAACGCCGTTATCATTGCATTTTGCAGAAACATTCGAGATAACCTGGACATGCGACACCGGGTCAATCCCCCATATTTCTGAATCGATAATCGGCGTTGTACGGTCATTTTCACGGCTAGGTTCTGTGCGTAACGTAACAAAATTTGTTTTAGAATAAGTTGTTTCCGATTTTACTTTGAACAAAAACTGATAGTCGCAAAGGCACCGTTGTGCATTGGAACGATCAAATTCTGCATTGACCACAAGCGTATCGCCCGATGTCGTAATTTCCAAGCTGTCAAGAACCCAGCCGCAAGTTAGCTGAACATCCCTAATCAAAAATTCTGTGGAATCGGAGCCGACTGTACGGATAGCACGCATGTTTGGCTTTTCCGCTGGCCTGAACCCAGCATCTTGCGAAGCATCGAAATTTTGTAGCGTGCCACACTGGCCAACGGCATTCCTTATCACCAAGCGGGCATCATCCGTAGTTGCAGCCAACGAATCTGTAGCTGAAGCTACCGACGAAGACGAAGCAACCATCGCACTAGAGGCAGGAACGGTTGCACTCGATTTCGGGGCCGCCGCACTCGACACAGAATTGGTCACCGCCGATGACGATTCAAGAACCGTCACCGACGAGACCCCTCCTCCTGAAATTAGTGAGCCGGATGCCACAGGAGACGAATCGTCACTGCACGCCAACAGCGCAAGTGACAGCGCTACACCGGCAACAATTAACTTATTCATACTTTCCTCCTCTTAGGAATCCTCTCATAAATTTTTCTAGCTACCACTGATTCTGAAGATACACCGAAGCATTGAGATATTCGCTATTGCAGTTGGTTTCCACTTCGTTCATAAAATCGGCCAACAGCGTAACGAAATTGGCAGAAGTATCTGTATAAGAGCAGAACAACTCCAGATTTCCTTTACTGTCGCATGCGCTAATCGTTTGCAGTTCTGCACCGCTCTTTGACTCGCACGCGTCCTTGAACTTCTTGGAAATGTCTTCGCAAACAGCGCCCAAACCTTTAAGATTCAGCAATTTTTTTACGTCTTTTTCTGCGAGAATCCTAAACCTCAAGGTGTAGCTTTTGTCGTCATCGGCGCAATACGAAACAGCTCCCTTTTCTTCTTCGTAAACCGAGGTATTCACCGCATAAGTGGAATCAGCTCTATTATTTTTCGGAGGTGCTACATAGTTGTTTGCGTTGTTCGCATTGAAATTGAAATATTTATGAACATATACATCGCTAGAAACACTAGAATCCAAATCCAAAGTAGGGTTTGCCGTTGCACTAGAAGAATATCCTTTATCTTCGCGTGTTTTGGACATCTCCGTAGGCATATTATCGGAACTCCGACTTGAGCTGGACTCAGAGACATTCACAGCAGGCAAAGAATAACTGACATTTTCATTTTCGCTCGACGAGCTAGTCTCGACCACTTGCGGAAAACTATCCGCAGAGCTAAGACCTTCGGCAAATGCATTCGGATCAACGGTTCCGCCGTCTCCACACGCCCCAAACAGCAACAAAAAAGTTCCTATGACAAAAAAACAACCTTTACGCATGCCTTCCTCCGTTTATTTTATCTGTCATCGGAAAAAGTTGAAAATTGATACGACATACCTGATTGACATCTTTATACGCATTCGCAATGGCCAAGACCTTTTTGCGGCAAGCATTGATTTCATCGACGATTTTTTTATAAGCTTCGTCATTCACGCTAAACGTGATCCCTGTAAAATAACGTTCATCGGTCGCATAACGGTCAACGGCTCGCGATGCCATGTTCGCCATTTCCCTGTGCATGGAGCGGATAGCAATCGGCAAAGCCTCCTTGGAGCCAATAACGGTCTTTTCTGTTTGCGAATAAACTTTTTCGTCATCCTTTTTCAGGAACCCAGCCTTGACAAGGAAACTCAAGACATCGCGGACTTCTTCGGCAGAAACATATTCCTTGCAAACTTCGGCAATGTCGCGCGGGCAGGCTCCCGGCATCATCGGCGCAAGTTCACGCACCACAGGATATTTCCACGATTCATAATACTGGAACGCCTCGCTATCGACAACGCGAACCTTATGTTCCAACGCAATCCTATCCATTTCAAAAAGGGCAGCCCTTTTGACGGAATCCTTATCGGCATTGCAAAATTCAACGAGTAACCTAAAATAATCTTCTTCGTAGCAAACAAGCTCCATGGCCTTTGCGACCTGGGTTGCCTTGATCTTGGAAAGCTTGCTTTGTCCCATACACACAAGTTTCAAGAAATTCGGCGACGAAAATCCGGCCCGTCTGCAGAATTCACGCCACGAGAACGCGCCAAGCCTTTTGCGTTCGTCGTAGTAGTCCTGCATATACAGGTGGTAGTCCTTATATTCGAGTATCGATTTCATACCTATAAAATACAGTTTTTTTCAAGGGTCGTCAATAGCCGTATTATACAAAAATTCAGTTTTTCAGCAAATTTAGACGTTTAATCAGCCATTTTCAATCATAAATTCCTCTAAATTATACAAAGTGTATAATACGCAATTCTTCAGTTTAGACTCCCCTAGCCCAAAAAGTTCCATCTTTCTATATTTGTTTGCACTATGAGCTTAAAATTTGAAACCCCCATTACCGAAGTTCCGCTGTTCCACCAGGGTAAAGTACGCGACATGTACGACCTGGGCGACAGCTTCCTGATGGTCGCCAGCGACCGTCTTTCCGCATTTGACGTGGTTCTCCCGACCCCGATTCCGGGCAAGGGCAAGATCCTGAACCAGCTTTCCCTTTTCTGGTTCAAGCACCTTGGCATGAAGAATCACCTCATCACCGCCGACGTGAACGAATATCCGGCAGTGCTCAAGAAGCACGCCGACTACCTCCGCGGCCGTTCCATGATCGTGAAGAAGGCAAACCGCCATTCCGTGGAATGCATCGTGCGCGGATACATCGTCGGTTCCGGCTGGAAGGACTATCAGAAGACTGGTAAGATTTGCGGTCACGTTCTCCCGGAAGGATTGCAGCTTTGCCAGAAGCTCGAAAAGCCGCTCTACACGCCGAGCACCAAGCCGGACGTTGGCCACGACGAAAACATCAGCTTCGAACAGACTTTCGATATCGTTGGCGAAAAGGTTGCAACGACGCTCCGTGACATGTCCCTCGACATTTACACGAAGGCTCGCGACTACGCTGCCTCCAAGGGCATCATCCTCGCCGACACCAAGTTCGAATTCGGTGAAATCGACGGCGAAACCATCCTGATCGACGAAGTGCTCACGCCGGACTCCAGCCGTTACTGGCCGGCAGACAAGTACCAGGTCGGCAAGAACCAGGAAAGCTTCGACAAGCAGTACGTTCGTGACTGGCTCGAAACGCTCGACTGGGGCAAGACCTACCCGGGTCCGGAAATTCCGCCTGAAGTCGTGAAGAACACGCTCGCCAAGTACGAAGAAATCTTCGTGCGCCTCACCGGCAAGCAGCCGGAACTCTAAGAGACCGCTCGGCTCTATCGCATAAACGAGAATGTGATATTGAAAACGCGCAGACCTCCGGGCCTGCGTTTTTTTGTGTTGTCATCCAGAGGAAATCACATTCAACGTCATGTTGAGAGGCGCAACCTATTGCGTCATCCTGAAGGACAAAACCTTATTACGTCATCCTGAGGGGCATGCCCCGAAGAAAAGAGTGCAAGGCGAACAAAGCAGGGCTGCTTGCAGACCTATTTTTGAGCCGAAGCCTCGGACGGCGTAGCCGTCAATCCAGTAAAATCTTGTATTGCGAAACAAGAAATGACTGGATCCTTCCCCTACGGGTCAGGATGACGAAGATGCGATGCAAGAAATTCACTGGGTCCTTCGTCCCTTCGGTCCTCAGGACGACGGAGAAGCGAAGAAATGACTGGACCCTTCACTTCGTTCAGGGTGACGAGAATGTGGAACATTCAGAAAAACGACAATTATTCCAAATAGTATTCACGGAGTGCATCAATGGTGGCGGTGGGCACGTGCATCCGTTGCGTGATAAAATTCAGCAGCGAGCCGTACTCGGCATTAACGCGCGATAGCGGCGTTTCAAGATATTCACGTTTGACGCTCACCAGAAAATGCAATACGTCCAGCTGTTGCTCGGTCATGCCAGATTCGCGGCCCTTTGCGGTCATCGCCTCAAGCTGTTTGCAATAAGAATTTGCGGATTCCACGTAATCATCAAGAATTGCGTTATCGTCGGCGCCGAGAGCGGCAAGCATCAACGCGGAACAAAAACCGCAGCGGTCCTTGCCCGAGGTACAATGGAACAAGACAGGCGCCCCTTTTTGCGCTAGAACGGCTTCGAACACTTTAGCATACTGTTTGCTCGCATATTCGCTATCGACAAAGTAGTTATAAAGTTTATCCTTCAATTCAGTCGCAAACGGATAACGTGCAATACCGAACAGGAACTCCATAAAGTCCACGCCAGTCGCAGGCACCACCTGATTCTTGTTGAATGCGTCGCCATGCATGGATTCATCCAGAATGGGAATCAGCGCCGACTGCATTCCGTCAATTAGCTTGTCCGGTTTACGCATGTATTCAAAATCCGAACGCAAGTCAATAACAAGGCGAACGCCAAAATCATCGCGCAGACGGAGCAAGTCATGTTCTGAAGCCCGCGACAGATTGCCGCTACGGAAAAGCGCATTCTGCTTGACGCGAGAAGCACCCGCAGGGATGCCGCCAAGTTGCCGAGCATTGTCGATACATTCGAATTTCAAAACATTGGGCATAAGCACCCCCTCATATTGACTTTGTCATGCCCGAAAAAGCGGGCATCTCCCATTCTTTTTTTGAAAAGGAGATTCCCGATTAAATCGGGAATGACAATATTCTCCTACTGCCTACTTCCTATCGCCTTCGGCTACAGGATGACGCACTTGGTCTCCCTACTCGACCAAGCGCGTCACTTCTTCACGATTCGAAATACGCCTTGCTTGTTGTATTCAGGGGCGGTTTTGGAGAAGAGAGTCTTGGTTTCTTGGCGGAGCACGTATTTTTCGTCATCACCCCAGTCAATGACACTCCCCGACTTCGCAGGGATTCCGTCCCCGAATAAACTGTCGGCAGCCATCAGCAGAGTTTCTTCCGGGTCGTCAATCGCAGTCGAGACGCACAAATCCGGCAACGAGAACGTCGCAAGGCCAAGCGTATAGAGAGTCTCGCCCGCATCGATAATGTTAATCCAGGCGTCCATCGGATATTCCTCATCACCAAACATATCCGACGAAGCTTCGACGGTCCATGCCGTACCGGACTGTTGCATATAAACGCCAATCGCCTTGGCATCAAAAATTTTCATGATGGCGGAATTCACCATTTTGACGTCGTTCATGCTTTTCACGTTTCCAAGCAAGAACAAAAGCGACTTGTGGCCAGCAATAGCCTTTTCCTCTTCTTCCGTCAGGTCATTACGTTCCTTGAAGATACCCAAGAGGTCCGCAGAGGCGCCCTGACGAACAACGTTAAACTGCACGCTGCACCCTGGAACCATCAACGTCTTTGTATCGGCCTCGACCTTGACGTTTTCGGTAATGGCAAACGTTTCATCGGCGGCAACCGGGAGCGGAAAGGCAAGAACAAACTGGTTCATCGTCATCTCTCTTTTAATATTTGAACAACATTTTTGACTGCATCATGGAGCAGGTTATGCTTTTCCGGCGCAATCATCGGAACACAAGACCCAAAGGCTTCTTCAAGCGTTTCGGCAGAGAGTTCATCTGCCGGAATTTGAGTCGCATACCCCGCCTTTGACAAATCATGAGCAAGGACAATCTGTTCAAACTGCCCGGGCGTCGGTACAAAAATACATTTTGCGCCAAGTTCAGCCATGTCCATCACAGTGCTGTAGCCGCCACGGCTCACCACATAATCGGCACTGCGTATGGCCTCTGCAAAAGCGTCATCCGGCAAATGCGTATGGAACTCGATATTCCCTTCAATCCAGGTTTTGTGCCCGGCCGAAGGCTTTCCGAGAATCATCATGTGGCGACCGGGAATTTCAGAAAGAGCCTTACGCAACTGCACTTCGAACTGGGTGCGTGCCGGTTCAACGCCAGAAACGACCGCCACGACCTTGTAGCAGGCGGAATTATCCGAGGCGACAGTCCATTCCACGCTTGCGGAGCGAGCCATGAACTCAGAGACGCTCATCAAATCTACTTCACTTTCAAGATCTTTTCCAGAATCCGTATTCGTTCGCGAAACATTCACAGGGCGTTCCGAAAATCTCGAAAGCGTCCCCACGTAACGCATGGGCTTGTCGCCGGGAGTCGCCCCCGAATGCGAAAGCGAACCCGCATAACCCGGATAGAATTCCATGTCGGGCACCCAGACTTCGTCGAACTTTCGCATGATGTTCGAATGCCAAAGAACGCCCACGCCTTCGAATGCCGAAAACGCTTTCGGGAAGGCAATCCGGCGTTGGTGCGTCATGTAAATGTTGTACGCATTCTTGGAATAAAAAGCAAAGCGGTTGTCCGAAAACAGCACATCGTAACCGTGGCGCTCCACCATTTCTTCGGCAAAATGGCGTTCATAACGCATTATGGAATTGAGGTGCACGCTGTTCTTGAGCAGCCAAAGCGCCATGTTGTAGCCATGTTTCGGATAAACTATGTTGTAGCTAGGTGCAACGCGTTGCCGCAAATTAGGGAACAGTTCGCGGAAAAAATTCGCATTGGCGTTAACTACAGCAATTTCCACCTCGGCGCCGCCCCGCAAAAACTCCCGGATGACGGGCACACAACGTGTCGCGTGCCCAAGTCCCCAATCAAGCGGAGCTACAAGAACTTTCAATTTTCAGCCTCTAGCCAAGCGTGAGCCCAGTCGCCGTGGTCGCAGTCCTTGTCGTCGCCCATCAGCACACGCAAATTAATCGACTTTGCACCCTTGATGTCCAGTCTCAAGCGTTCCTTGTCAGTCGTATAAAGTTTCTTGGAACGGTAGATTTCACGACCGTCCGCTTCGACCGCAAAGTAGGCGCCGTCGCCGCAAGCGCTTTCGTCATCAAGCCCGATGACCACATTCAGCCAGTCATAGCTGCGGGAAAGCGAATACTCGATGGACGAATTGGCGTGGCTGCCGATACCGTAACGGAACGGTTCGCCGTCCAAAGTAATCTTGTGATGGTCAACAGTCGCGTTCATCTGCGGTTCGCCCCATTCCTGATGGAAGCGGCTCATCTTGAGTTTCGAGAGGAGAGCCACGTTCGGAGCATCGATAAAGAAATCCCTATACGTCACAAGCGTATCTTCGTCGGGCATGTAGCAGCTCAACACGACGCGGTTCATGCCGGCGCGAATCTTTGCGGAATCCAGGACAAGCGTATCCGCATTGTTCGAGACGAGCATTTCACCCTGATCTTTGTCGTTCACCTTGTAATCGCAGGCAATCGATTCCGGGAAGCGCTTGTTCACAACGACAAAGCCATTCGATTCCTCGGTCACCATGAAGTTCTGCGCATAATGCGACACGCCCTTCTTCGAGGTAATCTTGTAAATGGCAAGGCCGTAGCCGAAATCCCTCGCATTCATCAGCACGCGTTCGTTCTTGTAATCGCTCAGGATATCGTCAATTTGGTCGGTCGTCTTGAAGCCCACCACACGGCTTGCGCGGTTGACCTTTCCGTAGCCGTCCTGACCGCGAACGAGGTAAATGTTGCCACCGGATTTCTGCATCCATTCCGCAAACTGTTCGGTGCTCCAGCTCTTAAAGGTGTTTTCGCTGAACGAAGTGTGACCGGATGCAAGCATCTGCCAAGGTCTGGCGTAAATGAACACAGAATTTTTCGGATACTTCGCCAGTTCCGTATTCAAGAAGTCTTCTTCGGTGAGGAGCTTGTTCTTGTAATAGAGCATGTTCGCCTTGTAGCTCGGAGCATGGAAAATCATCAGCCCGACAGACAAAATGCACGCCACGCCCATGACAATCTTTGCCGCAGCATCGTCCTTCATCTTTGTCGTAAAGAGGAGCGC
>JAEEGI010016387.1_pt1 | contig 15306 bp, 6 predicted proteins | sample 8958751 | NCBI WGS metagenome assembly JAEEGI01 (sample SAMN16246545, study PRJNA631951) | gut metagenome | biome: gut microbiome; feature: rumen; material: KS-attached | host: Bos | place: Iran: Karaj | collected 2018-10
ACCGCATCATCTATCCTGACGGCACCGAGACCGAGTGGGCTGAGTATGAGGAGATCCTGAGCTTCGAGGGCGACGGCAAGTACCGCGTTGAGGCTTATGCAGTAGCTGATGGCAAGCTGCCGAGCGAGCAGATCGCTTATGAGTTCGTTGTAGCTCCCATTACCGGCATCGACGAGATGATGAGCGGCAAGACCGTTGCTGGCGTACGCTACTTCAACCTGGCTGGCCAGGAGATGACCGAGGCTAACGGCCTGACCATCGTCGTTACCACCTACACCGACGGCACCACCAGCGCTGTTAAGGTTGTGAAGTAAGCTGTTAGGCTTTAGGTTTTAGCCTTTAGCTGAAAGTTAACGATAAAAGTAGAGATGCAACATGCTTGCGTCTCTACTTTTTTAATTGATTTGTATCATGTATATTAAAACATTATTGTAACTTTGCCCCGCTAAAAAATACTGTTAACATTAACTATCATTTATTTATGAAAAAGTACTTTGGTTACATTTTTGCTGCGTTGCTCAGTGTTTGTGGCGCGGCTGTTGCTCATGCCGACAACCTGACTGTGTTTGAAGGCTCTCAGGTTTCGCCCTATGTCCCGCTGCCCACAGCCAACTATAACGCTTCGGGTACTCGCGGCCAGGTGATTTATCCTGCCGAGGCCCTTACTGCGATGATAGGACAACCCATCAATGGCTTCACCCTTTATATCAACGATGAGGGTTGCAAGATGAATGGTGGTGAACTCAGGGTGTCCATGGCCGAGGTGGATGTCCCCGTATTCTCGAGTACGGCCTTTTATACTGAACTGACCAGTGTCGCTGTCGTTGAAATGACGGCTGGCTTGCGCGAGGTGGATATTGATTTCGACACGCCTTATACCTACAACGGTGGTAACCTGCTCATTGACTTCTATGTACAGAAAGATGGCGAGTCTGGGGCTTACAACTTCACCTACTTCTATGGGCTTTTCCAGCAGGGCCATACCGCCTTGACCACTGGCGATGAAGGTAACGAGTATCGCGAGTTCATCCCCAAAACCACGTTTAGCTTTGGAGAACTTGCTGATTATTCGGCTAAAACCAACCCCAGGTATGTAGATTTCAACACCATCCGTGCCGGCGAGCGTGACGAGGCCGTGGTGACCCTGAAGAACAATGGCTTGAATGCCTTTGAGCCTTCGGTAAGTGCCGATGCCCCCTTTGTGGCTTCAATTCCTGCTGGGCTGACGCTGCAGCCGGGTGAGACCTGCCAGGTTGAAGTGGCATTTGAACCCGTTGTGGCCGGTGATTACCAGGGCAATCTCTACATCGACTGCGGCGAGGCTGGCATTCTCGAGGTGCCCCTTACGGGAACTGCACTTGAGAACGGCTTGGAGTTTACCGTTTGTGACGGCACTGGCATCAACAACAAGTTGCCTTTTAACGGTGTCTATTTTAGTGACGCCGGAACCTATGGACAGATGATTTATCCTGCCGACATGCTTGCTGACATCACGGGCAGCAAGATTGTCGCTCTCTCGTTCTATACCAACAAGCCCACCGTCCTCAAGGATGGCACTGTTCAACTGTCGCTCAAGACTACCGATCAAGCTTCATTTGCCACGGCAACTCCCGTTACCGACATGACTGCTGTCGCTTCGATGGCTTTGGTCAAGGGCGTTGAGGTCATTACCTTTGAGTTTGATGCCCCGTTTGAATACACTGGCGGTAACCTCGTTGTGGAGGCTCGTATCATGGATTCTAAAGGCAATTATGGTACGACCCAGTTCTATGGTGTGGCTACCAGCTATGATGCTGGACTGTCGGTTACCCATTCCCAGTGGAGTGGTGACAATGCCGAACTGGTGAAATTCCTTCCCAAGGTGACTTTCACTTATCAGAAAAATGCCCAGGTGATGCTAGGTGATGTGGACCAGAACGGTAAGGTCAACATCGGTGACGTGACCGTTTTGATCAACTATCTGCTCTCTGGCGCCGAGGCTCCTGCCGAGGCCGACTGTGACCTCAGCGGCAACGTGAGCATTGGCGACGTGACGGCTCTCATCAACTACCTGCTCTCTGGCAGCTGGCCTGAGTAAAACTCAGTCAATCGATTAACAAAGCAAGGCAGGGCTCTCAGTGGCCTTGCCTTGCTTGTATAGATGGCCTGTATTGTAGCTGCAGGGTAGTGAAAATGATAGGTTTAAAGGCTTGATTTTAAATTTTTTATCACTGAATAAATAGGAAAAGTTTTCCAAAAATTTTTATAAATACTTGATAATCAGTGGTCTAAATTTTTACTCAGTCCAAAAAGTTTTCCAAAACGATTTTTTTCTTCAAAAAATTCACGAAAATTGTTTGACGTTTAGCTGGGCTGTATTATCTTTGCAGTCCCAAACCGGCAGGGCCGGTTTTTTTACGATAGCAATGGTTTTTCTTTAAAGATTTGATATCCAGATTATGATTCAGACAGTACTGAAGCGTGATGGCCGTGTTGTCGGCTATAATGAAGAAAAGATTAAAGCGGCAATCCGCAAGGCGATGCTCGCCACCGAGGCTGGCGAGGATGAGAGCCTGATTCAGCGCATTGCCGACCGCATAGGCCAGCGTGGCCGCAGCCAGATGAGCGTAGAGGACATTCAGGACCAGGTGGAACTGGAGCTGATGAAAAGTCCCCGCAAGGAGGTGGCACGATGCTACATCAACTACCGCCAAGCCCGTAGTGTGGCGCGCAAAGCCAAGACACGCGATCTGTTCCTGGAAATCATCAATGCCAAGAATAACGATGTCACGCGCGAGAACGCTAACATGAATGCCGACACGCCCGCCGGCATGATGATGAAGTTCGCCAGCGAGACGACCAAGCCTTTTGTCGATGACTACCTGCTGAGTGAGGAAGCTCGCGAGGCTGTGCGTGGCAACTATCTGCACATCCACGACAAGGACTACTATCCCACCAAGAGCCTCACCTGCGTACAGCACCCGCTCGACAAGGTGCTTGAGCAGGGCTACATGGCAGGACATGGCGAGTCGCGTCCCGCCAAGCGCATCGAGACTGCTGGCGTCATCGCATGCATCACTATGGAGACAGCCCAGAACGAGATGCACGGTGGTCAGGCGATACCTGCCTTTGACTTCTATCTGGCTCCCTATGTCCGTCGCACGTTTATCGAGGAAGTGAAGAATCTTGAGGAAATCATGGGGCAGGATTATAGCCGCCTCTATGACGTCAAGCTAGACGACTTCATCGAGCGCGACCTGGATTTCCTGCAGGGTGACGAGCGCATCCTGCAACATGCCGTCAACAAGACGGTGCGCCGTGTGCATCAGGCCATGGAGGCCTTCATCCACAACATGAACTCTATCCACTCCCGTGGCGGAAACCAGGTAGTGTTCAGCTCCATCAACTATGGCACCGACGTCAGTGCCGAAGGTCGCTGCGTCATCCGCGAGCTGCTTAACTCGACCTATGAGGGCGTGGGTAACGGTTCCACTGCCATCTTCCCCATCCAGATCTGGAAGAAGAAAACGGGCGTGAGCTACAAGCCTGAGGACCGTAACTATGACCTCTATCAGCTCGCCTGCAAGGTGACGGCACGTCGTTTCTTCCCCAACTTCGTCAACCTTGATGCCACCTACAACCAGGATGACCAGTGGCGTATCGACGATCCCAAGCGTTACATCCACGAGGTGGCAACGATGGGTTGCCGCACCCGCGTGTTCGAGAACCGCTTCGGCGAGAAGACCTCTATCGGTCGTGGCAACCTCTCGTTCTCGACCATCAATATCGTCAAGCTCGCTATTGAGTGCATGGAAATCAAGGACAAGCAAGAACGTATCAACGCTTTCTTCGCCAAGTTGGACAACCTGTTGGAAATCACCGCACGTCAGCTCGATGCCCGCTTCCAGTACCAGAAGACGGCCATGGCCAAGCAGTTCCCTCTGCTCATGTCGCAGTTGTGGAACGGTGCCAGCGAACTCAAGCCCGACGACAAGGTGGAGAGTGTCATCAACCAGGGTACGCTGGGCATCGGCTTCATCGGCCTTGCCGAGTGTCTGATTGCCCTTGTCGGCCATCACCACGGCGAGAGTGACGAGGCACAGCAGTTGGGTATTAAGATCATTACCTATATGCGTGACCGCGTTAACGAGTTCAGCGAGCGCTACCAGCACAATTACAGTGTTCTTGCTACGCCTGCCGAGGGTCTCAGTGGCAAGTTCACACGTCGTGACCGCAAGGATTTTGGCGAAATCCCCGGTGTGACCGACAAAATCTATTACACCAACAGCAACCATGTGCCCGTCTATTACAAGTGCTCACCCAAGCACAAGGCCGAAGTCGAGGCTCCTTATCACGAACTGACTCGTGGCGGACACATCTTCTATGTCGAGATTGACGGTGATGCCACGCACAATCCCGAGGCGATTGCCAATGTCGTGGACCTCATGGACAAGTACAACATGGGTTACTGCTCGGTCAACCACAACCGCAACCGCTGCATGGACTGCGGTTACGAGGACGCTACCGAAGATCTCCACGAGTGCCCCAACTGCCACGGCCATAATATCGACCGCCTGCAGCGCATCACGGGTTACCTCGTCGGCACCACCGACCGCTGGAACAGCGGCAAGCTCGCCGAGCTCAAGGACCGCGTCGTCCACAAGTGATTCTGTAATCATCATGTGTTGATGTAATGCAAGATGTTGCAAAACTTATGTTGTAATATTAATCGCGCTACGCGCGAGAAATTAAACAAAATTATAAATAAAATTTGATAAACTTGGCTGAGCTTCAGTAAATTGAGTAAGCTTGTTTTGCCTTCTGCTTGTACAAATTTTATAATAAAAATCTATATTGTTTAATTTTTATACAAATTTTGTTTAATTTCTCGGCCGTTAGGCCGATTAAAATTGTGTCAAGTGAATTTGTAACACCCTCTCTGCAAGATGCTTCGCGTTTTACATATCGTTGAGGGTACCAGCGTCGATGGGCCGGGCCTGCGCACGTCAATCTACTTGGCGGGCTGCAATCACCATTGCCCAGGCTGCCATAATCCCGCCTCGTGGAATCCGCAGGGTGGGGAAGAGCGCACCCTCGACGAGTTGATGCAGGTCATCGCCTACAACGAAGCTCCTGTCACATTGAGTGGCGGTGACCCCTTGCAGCAACCCATCGGCACCCGCGCCCTCATCAACCGCATCAAGCACGAACTGGGCTACAACGTCTGGTGCTACACTGGATACACCTGGGAAGAAATCGTGAGAGACCCCAAATTGTTGGATGTAATCAGGGAGCTTGACGTCCTTGTTGACGGCCCCTTCAAGATGGCCGAGCGCGACATCTCCCTACGTTTCCGCGGCAGCCGCAACCAGCGCCTCATTGATGTCCAGCGCACCCTTGACACAGGCATCATCACCCTCTGGCGATAACTCCCTATTTCCATTGGCCATGATTAATGATAAGCGACTGATAAGCCGTTTGTGTGCGCTTGTCTTGAAAAAAGCTTTGCTACCTGCTAATAATCAGATTCTTTTCACTATTTTTGCCCCTGCAAGGCTATTCTAGTGACAAAGAAATGATGGTACTTACAAGGATAAGACTTTTTTCTGCATTTTTGCTTATGTGGTGTTTAGCATGCTCACTTCACACCGCGGCAAATCCTATCTCATGGCAGCAGGCGCAGCAAAACGCCCAGTCCTTTCTCCTGCAGCGTAACGGCCAACGCATGGCAAGCCCCTCGTTGCGCCATGTCCCCACGGCATTGACCTCTGCTTACTATATTTTCAACATAGGGGAGAATGAGGGTTACATTATCGTTGCAGGCGATGACGGCGTCCCAGCCATTCTCGGTTATGCCGATACTGGTGAGGTGGACGTTGCTGCCATGCCCGAGGCCATGCGTTGGTGGCTTGACGAGTACGATCATCAGATACAGTTCATGAGGGAAAGGCATCTGTCTAATGTTCGTGTTCATGAAAAATCACCTGAGCGTGCTGCTATATCCCCCATGTTGACAACTCGATGGAACCAAACCCCTCCTTACAACAATGCATGCCCGCTAGATACTAATGGAAAACGTTGTGTAACCGGCTGTGTAGCAACAGCGATGGCCCAAGTGTTGTATTACCACCATGCCCGTTCTGTGACGCATACCACTCACGAGATGCCAGCCTATGTCACTGACCGCGGGGTGAGTGTAGAAGCGGTTCCTGCTGGAGCCTTTATCGATTGGGACAACATGGTGGACCGATATGGCAGCAACGTGGAAACTACCGATGAGCAGAAAGCTGCTGTGGCTGCTCTGATGAAATATTGCGGCACGGCCATCCAGATGCAATACACGTCTGGCTCATCGGCGGTGGCAACGTTCCATGTGGCGCCAGCGATGGTTGCCTTTTTCAACTATAGCTCCAGAACTAAAGCTTGGAATAGGGATGATTGTGGCTTGTCTGATGAAGAATGGGAGAATCTCATTTACAATGAACTGAGCAACTCGCGTCCTGTTGTGTATAGCGGGTGGACCAAATTCAACGCTGGCCATGCGTTTGTCTGCGACGGCTATGATGGTGAGGGGTTCTATCACTTTAACTGGGGGTGGGGAAGTTCTGGAGCCTATTATCGGTTGTCGGCAATCGATTCAGTTGACGCGTCGCTCATTCACTACAATCGCTTCCAGGAAGCCATTATCAATGCCGAGCCTCGCCCGACTTTGCCTTCATCTGATGTCGGCATCCGATTTGCCGATCCCATCACCCGGGCCCTGTGTTTGCAGGCTGCCGATGCTGATGACGATGGTACCCTGACGATGGAAGAAGCCGCAGCCGTCACAACGATGGGACCTTACCGCGAGGCATGGATGTCCTCATTTGATGAGTTTCGTTATTTCACGGGGGTGACTTCCATCGGTTTCGGTATGTTCTATGATTGCGAAAAGATGGAGAGCATTGTCCTGCACGACCGCGTCACGTCTATTGAAGAAAATGCGTTCAATAGCTGCATCAGTCTCAAGGAAATTTCCATCCCCAGCTCGGTGACCAGCATAGGCAGTCATGCATTCTTGGGTTGCAATGGCATGAAGCGTTTCTTCTGGAATGCCAGGAGTTGTCTCCCCGCTGTGGGCGGTATTGTCCCTGGCGCTGTCGAATGGTTGACGTTAGGAGATAGCGTCGAGGTGATACCCAGCAGTTTTGCAAGGAGCACAGGAGTAAAGTATCTGGTCATCGGCAAGAACGTCACCACGATTAATTCTTACGCCTTCTATCAATGTGCGGGATTGAAAAAGGTGGTTATTCCCGATGCCGTCACTTCTATCGCTCAATGGGCGTTCTATGAGAACACTGGCCTGGAAGAGCTGACCCTCGGCAAATCCCTCACCAATATCGGCAATCAAGCATTTAGCAAGTGCACAAGTCTGACAAACGTCTCCATCCGTGATGCGGTCACTACAATCGGGATGTACGCCTTCAATGGATGTACCAACTTGAGGAGCGTGGTCATTGGCAAGTCTGTGGCATCCATCAGCGGGTTGGCATTTGCCAGCTGCGACAACTTGAAGGTCGTTACCTGTCTCAAAAAAGAACCGATTGCCATCAAGGAAAATGTGTTTAATCATCTTTATGGCCAAGCCGTTCTCAGGGTTCCGGCCGAGGCCGTGGAGGCCTACAAGGCAACCGCTCCATGGAACCTGTTCTCGGATATTGTCGCCCTTAACCCAGCTGATGGTGACGTGAACCTCGATGGCGTGACTAACATCAACGATATCACCGACCTGATTGACCAGATCTTGAAAAATACTTCCTCAGAGTACAGCGACGTTGACTGCGACGGCAAGGTCAACATCAATGACGTGACAACCTTGATCAATCTGCTACTGATTGGCAATTAATGGAATAAGGATAGCATATCCTCCATTAGAAAGACGACTGTAACAACTTGCACAGCATAATTCTGTTGTTCAAGTTGTTACAATTGCTTTTTTGAAAGAATGTGATTGCCATAGTCTTTATTCCTTTTTCATAGTTTCTTTTCTCTTGCGCGATTCAGAAGAAAGATGTAACTTTGTAGGCGTTTGATATGCCTCGTTAACGAGTGCTCAAAAAGACATGAGGATGTAGCGAAATGACTTTTTGTGTAGCGTTAGCTACGTTATCGGGTTACTGAAATCTTTACAATTTCAACTTAATCCAGGATAACAAGCAATGCGTTCGCATCTATATAGGTTTAGAGTGCTGATTTGTATTGAATTAAGCCCTAGTGCCGTATAAAGTGATAGATTTGCACCTCTTTTTATGTCTATACCGATATACTGTATTGTCCATTTATTATTAACAATTTAATGACGTATAACTATGAGTAGAAAAACAAGATTTCTCAAAAACAAATTTGTCCTACTGGTCTGTATGCTAGTAGGAACGTTTACTGCTGGAGCCTATAATTTTGTGGTCGATGGCATCTACTACAACAAGAATGGTAATGAAGCAACAGTTACCTTCAAAACCACAAGTTACAATTCCTATTCTGGCAGTGTGACAATCCCATCAACAGTCACCTATAGCGGAGTGACTTACACAGTCACTGCTATTGGAGACAATGCGTTCAATAAGAGTACGGGCTTAACGAGTGTGTCAATTCCCAACACAGTGAAGACTATTGGCACTTATGCCTTCCTTTCATGTACGAGTTTAACAGATGTCTCTATTCCTAGTTCTGTTTCTAGTATAAAAGATTATGCTTTTAGTAACACAGGATTGTCCAGTATTGTTATACCCAACTCTATTTCTGAACTTGTCAATGGTACGTTTGCCAGTTGTAGTAGGCTAACCAGCATTACTATTCCAAATTCTGTGACAAAAATCGGCAATGAGGTATTTAATGGTTGCTCAGGTCTAACCAGCCTAACCATTCCGAATACAGTGACGGCTATAGGAGACAATGTGTTCAGAGGATGCAGAGGTTTGACCAGTTTGGTCATTCCTAACTCAGTGATAACCCTTGGTAATTATGTGTTCTATGGCTGCACTGGCTTGACGAGTGTTGATATTGGCAACTCCGTGACAACAATTGGAAGTTACGCATTCTATGGCTGTACTGGCTTGATCAGAGTGACTATCCCAAATTCTGTGACAACCCTTGGTGACAATGCGTTTTATGGATGCACAGGCTTGATTGGTATAGATTTTGGCAACTCTTTAACAATCATCGGTGAAAGAGCATTTTATGGCTGTACAGGTTTGGTAAGTGTATTGATTCCAAATTCTGTGACAACTCTCCGCTCTTATGCGTTTGATGGTTGCACAGGCTTGATGAATATAGATCTTGGTAAATCTGTTGCAACCATTGGTGCGTATGCGTTTAGAAATTGTATGGGATTGACGAGTTTGACTATTCCAAACTCTGTGAGATCTGTCAATCTTGGTGCCTTTTTAGGTTGCACCGGCATGAAAACCCTAATTTTCAATGCGGTTAATTGTAATGATTTTCCGTATAATGGAGGTTCTTATAATGTTTTTGATCAATGTCCGTTTGAAACAATTATTATTGGTGATGAAGTGGCGAGAATACCGGGCTATCTAACAGCATCAACTGTAAAAAATAAACTTACCACTTTAATCATTGGCAACTCGGTAACCACTATTGGAGAATATGCTTTCCAGTCCTGTACAGGCTTGACTAGCCTAACGCTTCCCAACTCTATCTCCACCATTGGAAGCAATGCTTTTGCAAGTTGCACCAACCTCAAGACCGTTTATATCAGTGGTGAGGGTTCATGGTCAGCAGGTAAATTACCGATGAACAATTATATTGAGACGCTTTACATCGGTAACGGGGTTACTTTACTGAGCGACATGCAGGTAAATCCCACTGATGTTTACTGTTATGCTGCTGTTCCCCCAACCTGCCACGCCAACGCTTTTACAGGTTATACGGGAAAATTGCATGTTCCCTCCTCGTCTTATGCAACTTATTGCTTTGCTCTAACGTGGGAAAACTTTACCGACATCGAAGCTGGAGCAGTGGAACCACAGTCCATTCGCCTAAATCATACCTCTCTGGAAATGATGCCCTTCGACGAAATGACCTTGATGGCAAGCTTACAGCCTGCCGATGCCTACCCCAACAGCCCCATCTTGTGGTGGTCAACTGACCCGAATGTCGCAACGGTTGTTGATGGCGTGGTGACTGCTATTGCACCTGGTGAGTGTGACATTATTGCATCTTGTTTCCCTGTAAGATCGGTGTGCCACGTAGTTGTAGGTGATTCCAGCAGTCACATCGTCATCACGTTGGATCAGCATGAGGCGCAAGTGAAAGTCAACCACATGATCACGCTGACACCAACAATGACTCCCGAGGAGACTGAACTCGTCGTGACATCTAGCGACCCGACCGTAGCTGGCGCCCGCATCGTGAATGGTAGCGTCAGAGTTGTTGGTATCCACGTGGGAACGACGACCATTACAGTCACATCGGCTGACGGAACGGCTCAGCCTGATACTTGTCTCGTAACAGTCTTTACCGATCCAGGTGATGTGAACTGTGACGGATCGATAAGCATCAGAGACGTGACAACCCTGATTAATGTATTGTTGTCAGGCGGGGGAGGAGACAACCCCTATGCGGATGTCAATGGTGACGGTAAAATCTCTATCGCTGACGTGACCACCCTGATCAATGTGCTTCTAACTAGCAATTAATGGAATAAGGATAGTATATCCTCCATTAGAAAGGCGACTGTAGCAACTTGTACAGCATAATTCTGTCGTTCAGGTTGTTACAGTCGTTTTTGTTGTATTTTTCATTTTTCGTTTTTTCGCTATTATATAATTAAAACGAAAAAACGAAAAATAGCATGTTATCGCAAGCTTTAACATGATTATTTCTTTTTCTTTATTCTACCGACAATGACGGTAGAATAAATATAGTTTCTTTCAATTTTTTCATTTTTTCGTTTTTTCGCACACGTGCGGGTACCGAGAGAATTGTGATTGCCTGATTCTGGTTGACTGTTTTACTGCCGTTATCCCTGAAAAAAGTTGACGGCTCCTGTTTTTAATCTGTCAGAGGTCGGCGCGTGTGTGCACGAAAAAAAGAAAAAACGAAAAATACTGGCTGTTTCTACACCAATGCCTTTTTTCCGAACACTAATAATTGTATTTGTTTTCCTTTTCTCGTTGCCGCGACAAAATCATCATTTTGTATTGTCGTATCAGATATTAGTTGTACCTTTGCGGTAACAAATTGAACGTGTTGAGGTTCAGCCCTGTCCAATGGGGTAGGGCGGATGAAAAGGGAACCAGGTGCAATTCCTGGACAGTACCCGCTGCTGTAACTCCCCAAGGCACATCGCGCGGCACGCATGCCACTGGTTGCATACAATCCCATTTGTCTGCATCATCACCGGGAAGGCGCCGTCGTTGATGGGGGAGAAGTCAGAAGACCTGCCTTCACACGGCCATTTATCGTGGTTCACGCGGCATTTGAACCCTGGCAAAGTAAGATGATGCAGAGCGCAATCTGCCCATTTTCCTGAAGTCTCTACTGGCCACTGCCAGCTTCCAACGTGTCGCTTGATTCACAACAGGATGTGATACAAACTAACGCAACGTGACATGAAGAAATCATTACTTGCATTAACCGCTGTGGCGGCATTGACGGCAAGCGCCGGCAATTCGCCCTACATTGCCCGTGTCTATGACTACATGCCTGCTCCAGGCCAGTTTGTCAACGTATTCCCTGCCTATAAGCCTGGATATACCCAGGATAGCATCAATGCCCAACTCGAGACGTCCCTTTGCGGCAGATTGGGTGGCTCTGTCAGCTTGGGCAGCTATGGCGGCTACATCGTCTTCGGCTTTGACCACCCCGTGGTCAACAAGCACGGTTATGACGTGAAGATCTACGGTAACGCCATGCAGAGTGCCGCAGTAGCCGACATGGCTGGCGGCAGTTGCGAGCCCGGTATCATCATGGTGGGCGTGGACATGGACGGCGATGGCGTGCCCAGTGACGGTGACAAGTGGTATGAAATCAAGGGTAATGACTATGATCGCTGTCAACACAACTTTGAGGTGACCTATTATAAGCCAGACGAAGACAAGGAACGTGTGCCTCATGCCAGCTGGCGTTTCATCAGTGATGTGGAGTACGTCCGCTGGACTAGCAATGACGTGAATCCCGATAGCACCAGCGGCTACGTTTGGCGCAACACCTTCCACTCCCAGCCCTATTGGCCCTTGTGGATTGAAGACACAGTGCTGACCTTCCGTGGTACCAAACTGCCCAATTCTTCCATTGACATGAGTAACGGCAATGGCAACAATTGGTTCCAGCCGTTCTTCGGCGAGGGCTATGTGGATAATCTCCCCAACGGCCAGGAACCTGGCTTCATGATTGATTGGGCCATTGATGAGGAAGGACGTCCTGCCAATCTCGACCACATTGATTTCATCAAGGTCTATAGCGCCCAGTTGGACTACTGCGGTTGGCTCGGAGAGGTATCGACCGAGGTGTGTGGTGCAGAGGATCTGCACCCGGATGCCGAGGGTGATGAGCCTGGCCCCGGTCCTGATGATTTCACCTTTACCAACGGAATCATCTTCATTAATGAGGATCGTTTCGGTCCCAACCAGGGCTCGATTAACTATTATAACTACGACTACAACGAGATGGAGTATAATGTCTATGCTTTTGTGAACCCGGACACCAAGTTGGGCGTGACCACACAGTATGGACAACTCTTTGGAGATAAACTGTTTGTCGTCAGCAAGCAGGCAAACGGTAACGAGGCTTCGGGCAGCACAGTCGGTTCGCGCTTGGCGGTACTGGATGCGAAGACACTCAAGCAGCAAGGCAGTATCCTGCGCTTCGGCGAGTCGCAAGATAGTGTCTATGACGGTAGAGCTTATTGCGGTGTAACGGCCGACAAGGGCTACGTTTCGACCAGCGCAGGCATCTTCGTCATTGACGTGCCCACGATGAGCGTTACGGGTGCTATCGACGGCACCATGTCAAGCGCCAAGGGTGATCACAACAGCCTCTATTATGACCAGTGCGGCGATATGGTGCGCTTTGGCCAGTATGTGTTTGCTGTCCAGCAGGGCAGGGGACTCCACGTGATTGATCCCGCTACTGATGCTGTTGTCACCACCTTGCCGTTCCCCAACATCGTCACGGTTTTTGTCACGGCTGGTGGCAATCTCTATGTGGCAAACAACTCCCGCGAAATCTACGACTACAGCGGTGGCCCGTATGAGGCGAACTTCACTCGTATTGATCCTGTGACCCTTGAGGTGATGGATGTGCATGACCTGGGGGATATGCACGGTGCGATGAGTTCATGGGGTGCTTGGCGATCCTGTGTGGTCTGCGCCGATCCTGTGAATGAGCGCGTTTATTTCAACTACGACGAATTCCAGAACTACATCAGTTGCTATGACTTCACAACCAGGCAGTTCATTGACCATCTGATAGACCTGCCCGAGGCAGTGGAAATCAACTGGGACGGTACCCGCAACCATCAGGGGCTCTATGCTTCGGCACTGAGTTTCGATCCCCATACGGGAGATCTCGTGGTACAGACCCTTGAGGCGGCACCGATGTATGCTTACCAGATTTTCAATCACAACTGGGTGCTCTTCTATGATGCCAATACGCTGGAACTCAAGCGTCAGGTGCGCCTGCAGGATGCCTACTGGTTCCCTGCCATGGCCGTCTATCCTGACGTGAGTGACCCGATGCTGTACATGGCCGACACTCAACTGGTTCAGGGTGAAACCTGCACGATAGATATGATAGGCGCCGTGAACGATCCTGACAACAGGTCGGCCCTGGCAGTAACAACGGCCACGAGTGCTGACCCGCAGGTCGCCAGTGCCTGGGTGAGCGGCCTTGACCTTCACATCGAGGCGCTGTCTCCTGGCCAGACCACCGTCAATGTCATTACCGACAGCAACGGTCGTTTGGCTACGGCTTCATTCACCGTTGTTGTTAACCAGGCGCTCAGGGGAGATGTCAATATGGACGGCAAGGTGAATATTGCCGATGTTACTGATCTCATCAACTATCTGTTGAGTGACAATGCCGAAGGCCTCAACCTTTGGGCTGCCGACGTTGACGCTAGCGGTAACATCAACATCTCGGATGTTACTACGCTGATCAATAATCTGCTATCTGGACAAATCTGATATATGTTTAACTTTTAAAATTCTATTAAGACATGAAGAAATTTTTTACTTTAGCAGCAAGTGCTCTGATGGCTTCGGCCGCTTGGGCAGGTGTAATTACACTTGACATGAACAAGCCCATCAATCCTGCAACGATTGAGTATGGTGCTAACAACGTCTGGACCGAGTGCTACAACGATGTGGATTATACTTGGCTCGAATTTGGCGCTGAGAGCGGTGAGTTCATGCTCTCGCACCTCATCGACGGTGAGGGCGCCTCTTGGGGTGGATATTATTGGGACGGTTTCACCCCCGCTATCGGTGGTGACCAGACCGACTATGGCCAGGCTGGTAGCAGCGCTGGATGGACCACCATGTTTGGTGGCTGCATGGCTGGTGGCGGTTGTGTCATCAATGCCGACGGCACGGTGACTGCCGATCCCGCACAGCCCTATTTTGTGGCTTATTATAGCAGCTGGGCTTATGAGGGTCCCAGCAACCAGGTCATGTACGTGGACAAGGATGGTAACACAACCTTTGAGCCCGTTGGCGTTTATGTCTGCAATCACCCCTGGCCCTATTATGGCTGCGAGCATGGTGACGGTTTCGGCGAGCCCTTTGGCGAGGGTGACTACTTTGAGCTGATTGCTCATGGTGTTGCTGCCGATGGCTCTGAGACTACCGTTAGCATCAACCTGGTAGAGTTTACCAATGGCGAGCTCAAGGCTCTCAATGACTGGACTTTCTTTGACCTGTCCAGCCTGGGCGAAGTGGAGTCGGTTTACTTTACCATGAACTCTACCGATGTCGGTGACTATGGTATGAATACCGCAGCCTACTTCTGCATGGACAAGTTCCAGGTGAAGGGTGAGGATGAGCCTGTTACTCCTCCCGTTGATCCCACCGAGAAGACCGGTGCTCCCGTCTTCAACGGCTACACCACCGACGGTATCCACGCTTACTTTGTTGAAATCAATCCCACCGATGAGGGCAGCGTTATCTACTACCGCATCCTCTATCCCGGTGCTGAGGACTACACTGAGTGGGCTGTTTATGAGGAGCGCTTGGCCTTTGAGGGTGACGGTAAGCACCGCGTTGAGGCTTATGCCGTAGCTCCCGGTAAGCTCCCCAGCGAGCAGATTGCTTATGAGTTCGTTGTTGAGCC
>JAEEGI010016389.1_pt1 | contig 15304 bp, 10 predicted proteins | sample 8958751 | NCBI WGS metagenome assembly JAEEGI01 (sample SAMN16246545, study PRJNA631951) | gut metagenome | biome: gut microbiome; feature: rumen; material: KS-attached | host: Bos | place: Iran: Karaj | collected 2018-10
ATCGGATTATCGGTTAAAAGACACGGATCATGATAGCATAGACGACAAGACAGAAATATATTCTTATGTTATAAGAGAAAGAATAAAAGGAGGAAGGGATATTTATCACCCAGGAATGATTACGGGACGTGGTGTAATGAAGGAAATTTATGTAGATATTGATGATGATAAAAAACGTGCTGAAAACGATGAAGACTCCGATGGTGATAACATAAAAGATGGGGATGAAGATTTAAATCATAATGGTATTCTCGACAGTGGGGAAACGGACCCATACCATAATAATAATACAGATTCGATAGAAAATGAAATTCCCAATAACATCGTCATATATTCTTTCGACTATATAAGAATTAACGATAACGTAAGTTTGTTTAAGGGCTCTTCAGAAAGATCACAATGTGGTGATAATTGTGATATTGCTGCAGAAACCAAGGAAAATATTTCTGTAAATGTGGGGGCTAGAGCAAAAATTGGAGATGTTTACACCAAAGGACTAGTTTGGGTTCGAAATATGGGACTTGTTAGAACTGTTCGTTATTATGGATTACCTCAGGTATTCGAAACAATTTTAACTTCAACTTCAGTTGATGGTGATTATTATAAGGGACAGATTGATATCAATCTTGATGAACGTCTTTGGCCATACCATATCCCAAAGTTTTTTGGTAAGTCGATAAATACAAATACTGAAAAAATTGTAAGGGCAGGGGAATGTGATACCTTGGCAGGTGTTGTATCGTTTAAAACTATCAAGGTAGAAGCCGGTGGCAAGCTCTATTTTGATGAAGGTGAGATTACCGTGAATAATCTCCAGTTGGATGCAGGTTCCAGTATAGATTTTGTAAAACCCGGTTTTTCGACGATTTTACATGTCAACGAACACATCCAATGGAATTCGGTTATTAAAAGTCAAGATTTCGGCAACGTTGCAGAAGGTTTTAAGCTATATTATTATGGTAGCGAACGATTCTTTGTCCATGGAGTGTGGGCGGGAACATTGATTGCTCCCAATGCTAAATTAGTATTAGGGCAAACGGAGAATAAAAAAATTTATGGTCAATTTTTAGGAAAGGGCGTTACTGTTCATCAATATTCTAAAATTTTTAGAGTTCCGTTTAACCCGCAAAAATCAACAACATCCAATGCACAGCTTAACGTAGCTTGGTTAGGAGTGCCAAAATGAAAAAGATTCTTATTCTATCGCTTGTTTTTATCGCAACTTTATGGGCAGAAATCAAAATCGAAATGATTGTTCGAATTGATTTTCAGAATGAGATGTTCAGTTACGATTTTATAGATGAAAAAAGTGAAGAATGCGCTAAGTTCTTTGAAAAGCATGTGAGTACAACGCCTAGCGGTAATACTTGTGGAACAGGGGGGTTGTGTAAGACTGCTCTAGACTCAAATATTTTGTTTGGATTGTCGTATTATATTTTTAGTGAACAAAGTGTAGAATATTATGTTCTAACAGGAGCAACCCACACATTAAGGGACGCTATTGAAGAAGATTTTTTACACTATAAAAAATGTAAGGGTTTTACAGGAGACGATTCCGTTTTCAATTCAATCTTTACAAGAATTGATTCTGTTCTAATTCCTGCAATTAATAAATGTTTAAGTGGTAAATCCGACTGCGCTCTTGTTTATGACCATTCTCAAGCTCGGATGTTAGGCTTGATTGCCGGTAGTCCAATCTATGAATTCCAAAAATTTGCTATAGACACCGTCAAAGCTCGCAACGCCGCCATTTCAAGCATCGCTCCGGCCAAATACAAACTCGAAACAATCCGCGTGCAGAACCGTCGTTTGACGGCTTCCCCGAAATTACTTGGCCGCGAATTCACGCTGTTCGACGTCAACGGTCACGAACTCCGCCGCGGAACACTGCAAAACAACATGCAACTCCCCGCATACCCCACCGTCATCAAAATCCAAGGCTTCGGAACCAGACTGCTCAATAGTCGTTAGTCGATAGCTGACTGCAACATATTGCATTCGTAGCCATCCTCGACCGTCAGGGAGGGACAACCTCAAAAGGCGAGAGTCGCGACCAAACTTGTTTGGGCATGACCGAGCCAAAGAGGTTGGGGCTTTGCCCCATCCATACAGTTCTGGTTAAATGTCATGCCCCACCCCGATGGGGCATCTCCTTTCCCAGTAAAACCGCCATTTTCCGTAAATTATTTCAAACAATTGAAAAAGTGTCGCTTCATATTCGCAGGAATATTGCCAAGGACGGTTACATCCGCTCCGAATGTGAGTATTGTGTAGCAGATAGCCAAAATCTCAAAAAATTCCGTAAAATATGAAAAATGCTTTTTTGATTAATTGCCCTGATGCTAAATTTGTTCGCCGATAACAATTTGGAATGCAGTGTTGGTTTGTGAAAAAAAAACTTACTTTGAATTTGCTTAAAATTTTGATATTTTAAACTTAGGAGAATTTTTATGAAGACGAAATATTTGGTATTCGCTATAGCATTTGCGTTGCTAAACGTGGGGTGTTCGGAGAAGAATGAGACCCCAAGCGATTTGAATAAGCAAAGTGAAGAAAAAGAAGATGTTTTGAAACAGAACTTTACGAAAAAAGGTGTACCTCCATTAACCACAGAGAGAGGTGTGATGAAGATTTGGCCTGTTTTAGAAAAAAATCATAAACTTTGTAAGGGTGAGGAAAATTATAATGATTGTTTTTGTAAAAAAAATGCATTTTCTGGCTCTGTTGTTATTGACGGTGTCAGATATACTTGCCGCTGATTTATATCAAATTGTTACGAAACGTTAGAAGAACAACAAGCTGATGTGGCGGAAAGGAAGGCCGCTTGCTTGGCTTATGGAGGCGGAGGATCAAGTTTTCATTATGAAGCTCCATCTGCTCCTGTTACATGTAAATTACTTATTGATTCCAAAACAGTGGTTTTTGAAAAATATTATGGGGCTCTGTTTGATTGTAATACATGTAATTCAGAAGAAATGCTTCAAGAGTTGGCGATCTATGAAGGCATTTGTAGTGGACAATGTCGTAAAAACGGCATGGAGTGTCATCATGATTATTTTACGTGGGGAAGCTATTTTAGAGAGATTGGAACTATTTATGGAAATTATAGGTGTGGTGATATTGACCGATCTCTTCCCGGCTGCGTCGAATCCTCCTGTTCCGAGGAACCGGAATCATCATCATCCGAGGAAAACGCTGTAAATTCATCCGATTCAGAACAAATAAAATCGTCCTCCAGCGATAACGATGATGATGACTATAGTTCAAGTAGTGGAATTGGTGATCGTGGAACTGAGTGCTATTATGGGTCGGCGGAATCATGTAGGTCGATGGATTTGATTCTTTTTAAAAAGCGTCCTGTTTTGTTGGGTGATTTTAGATTGTATTACCATAAACCTTATTGTGAGGCGGATGGAAATATTGTATTTAGAGCGAATATTCCTGTAGCCTATTATCGTGGAGAGTCTTTTTTTGTATGAAAAAAGGGTGTGTTTCATCAGAAGCCGTCGAGGGGGCTTGGCAATGTGATGACGATTTTCAACAGATTAATGGGTGTTCCGTTGTTCCTGAACATCGTTCAATACCATTTTATTATTCCGTCTTGACTAAGGAATTGAAAGCATCGTGGGGTATAAAAGTGGATTTTTCTTCAAATCCTGACCCTAATTTAGGAATGAGCTTGCCTTACTTCGAGGTAAGCGAATTGTTGAAAGTTGTGGCAGATGCAGGTGTTTTTGAGGGAAATGGTGATTTTGATAAAGACTTGAAGGATCTGTATCCGCAGTTCTCAATAAACTCATTTGATGATTATGTAAGGGTTTGCGCTTATCATTTGAATATTGACGTTTCAAGTTCGTCGGAAGTCGGTTCCTCCAGTTCTTCCAGTTCCTTGTTCGTTCTAGCTTCGAGTAGTTCTGTTCAATCCTCGTCATCGGAAGAAAGTTCTTCGTCAATAGGGGAATCCTCCAGTTCAGAAAACTCATCTTCTTCTGTAGAAATGGAATTTAGCAGTTCAAGCGATGAAACGGAATCGTCGTCTTCTAATGGAAATGAGTCTAGCAGCTCGCTTGGCGATGAAGCGTCTTCTTCGTCGCTGCAAATTGAATCCAGCAGTTCGGAATTTGTATATTCATCAAGTGACGATGGTTGTTTTGTTCCGGGAGGAGATCAAGTGCATTCTCCAAACCAAATATTCAGTGATTGCCTAGACAATATGGAGGACGGGAAGTGTTATTCAATAAATCCGGCTCGCGGCACGCAGTACGGCTGGATGAATACCGATGCCCAAGATCGCTGGTGGTGGCGCGAAGTAGATTGCGAAACAGGGGAAAAAGTCGATAGAAATAGGGTTGGTGCATGCCCTGGATTCCCGTTGGATAACGTGCCTAGCAATCCAAAGCATACTTGCATTGCCTACAATGGAAAATGCTATAGATGTAAGTCGGAAAACAGTTATGTCGATTGTTCTCAGGAATGGCTTTGGAAATGGTCTTTTAGCGAACAAAATATTGGTTCGTGGTATGCTGAAGTAGATTGCTATGACCCGTTTGGGGAAATCACAGAAGCATGCTTCGAAATAGACCTTTCAGATGACGGTATCGCTCTTTTAAAACGAACTGAAAAGAATGTTGTCAAATACGCCAATATAACTGAAAATAATATGGAGAATTCGATTTCAACTATTTATTACTATGATCTTCTTGGAAGAAATCTTGAATACCATGCAAGTTTGAATTTAGAACAGCCTATTTACTCAAAAAGAAAATCGAAAAAGTTAAACATATTGTCAAAGGAATCTTCTTTAAACGGGTATGTAAAAGGAACTCCTAGACTGAATATATGTATAAAAGAAAATAAAATTGAAGGTGTTGTTAAATATCTTAAAATAAAAGGGTCTCTACGAATTGTTGTTGGCAACCTGCATTATCAAGGAAATGATGGTTATTTAATCGCACATGAAAAGAAACATAAAGAAATTTGGTCTGATGCAAAATACAGAAAAAATTGGGAGTATATAGCTACTGTTACAACGTCTCAAACTATATATGAAGCCTGCATGACTGCTTTTGAGAGATTATGGGGACTGGAAATTCAAAAGTCATTAACAGATGTTTATAAGGCACAAAATGATTGGGATGACGAGGATGAGCATAATGCTTGTGAATCACGTATAGATATAAATCAAGAATTAGTAGAAAATAAAGCCAAATTGTTAAGAGGAGCTTGTGGTAGGTATCGTGGAAAATAATTTTATGCTTGTTTTCAAAGCTATTTGTCTTATTCTCCTTTTTTTTCCACACACTCTAATTTCAGCACATGTTTTAGAGTGGTGTGCTTATTTTGCAGAAAATCCAGATGAATACAGTCTTCATCCCATAATTCACGGGTCGCGTTTTGACAATGTTATTATTTTAAACGATAGTCTTGCAAAGAATCAATATTCTTACCTTGAATATAATTTCATAGTTCCTCATGATACTCTAGAAACTTTCATGGGTGGGTGTGCTCTGTCAAATGAAGTGAATGCCAATGATTTCAATTTTTATTTAAAGAATGCAAAAGAAAGATTAAAAAACTATTATGGGAAAAAATTTAATGTTTCAAGATTGTTCTACAAAAAAACAACTGACAGCCCTCTTGACAAAAAAATCAGTTTTGTGATAAAAGGTGAATGTCAAAACAAATTAATTCTTGCGGAGTACTGCATAGATTACCAGGGACATCGACTATACAAAACGAAGAATTACGATTTTCTTCCAAAATATATTTTTTCAGATATATCAGAAACTGCATGTAATTGCGAAAAAAATTATTTTGAAAAAATAACCTCTTACTTGGATATTCCACAATTTGAAAGAAAGGAAATCGAACCTTTGCTATATAAAGGCTGTGATGAATATTATCTATATGATTTTATAAACATTCCATTCGTGCAGATTTTAAAAGACTCTATTTATAATCTTTTAGTAGAAACTCATGCTGAAATACAGCAAGATTCCATACAAACAGAAAGAGATTTTAAATTTTATATTAGAATAAACGGAGCTTGTCCTTAGGAACGGAATGTAAATAAAAGCGAATATTTACTTTTGGACAACATTATTTATAATTTTTTATTCTTTTGTAAGTACGTTTACTGCACCGATAGAATTTGTATGCCATTTTTGAATGCGAGGATTGCTATTCCGTTCACATTCAAAAATTGAAACTTTGGAGAAAAAGCCCCGGCACAAAGGCCTGGGCTCCTCCTCGCAACAAGTGCGGGATCCCATACACAAATCTATGTGGCTTACCTTGCAACAGAAGTCATGAAGGTCTTGCGGCCATCAACGCTCTTGAGCATATAAACGCCCTTGGTAAAGCCTGCGTCGCTGAGCGCTGCAGAAGCCTTCTTGCCAGTGAGATCCACAGTACCCATCAGCTTGCCGCCGACGCTATACACGCGATAGACGCGAGAGCTGTTCGCCTGGAACTTCATGCCCGGCCTGATAGCATCGGACTTCACTTCGCCTAGAGAGAACCAGTCCACGTTCACGTTGTCGCCGGTAATCACGAGGCGGATAACATGCGTGCCCTTGGTAAGCTTAGCAGTGCCGCCGTCAAATTCCTTATAAACGCTCCAGTCTTCGCCAGTCTGCTCCACCTTGACGGTATCGCCAATCGCCTTGCCGTCAGCCAAGAAGCAGAAGCTTGTACCATTTTCCATGCCGGTCGATGCAGAAGCCTTGATCGCGTATTCGCCGTCTTCCGGAACTTCGACAGTGTATTCAAGCCATTCGCCAACAGCGGTATAGCCAATCGCCATGCCCGTACCGCCTTCGACAATGTCAACGCCCAAATCTTCGCGGAACTTGGCATCGCCCTGGTTTGCACTTTCAGAATCGTTGTAAGATTCAGCGTCAGCACCACGACCCGTTCCCGGAATATCAAACTTTTCAGCTTCAATCTTTGCCGGAATCTTCACCGCAACGCTATCGTACGGGACCTGCGGAGTCGGCGGAGTGGAGCCGCTACCTTCAAAGCCCCAGGCCTTGATAGCCATGGTAGAATCCTGAGAGCCCTTGAACACGAGGAATATCTGATCGACAATGCCCTTGAGGCCTTCGACTTCGCACTTGGTTTCAGCAAACGTATTCTTGTTGCCGGTATTCTTGAGCGTGCAAGTACCCGCCAAAGTGCCGCTTGCAGAACCCGTATGGATTTCAATCTTGTTGCCGTCGGCCGTGCTTGCCGCCTGAACCGTGAAGCCAGTCGCCGCCGTGCCGAAATCAACGCCCGACACGCGAATCCAGGATTCCTTACTCGAAAGCGGGAGCAACAGATGTTCAGCAACCTTGCCAGGATTCCAGTTGGAACGGCTGCGGATGCCCTTCTGCTTGGAGCTCGTCAAAGCCGGATACCAGTCATACGGATCGAAGTTTTCAATCTGCTTCGGGCCTTCCTTCGTGAAGGTCAGTTCCTTCATCGTCCCGTCCGCATTGTAAGTAAATTCATCGACGCTCACGCTGCGGTGGAATGCCGGAACCGGATTCGGGCGGCCGTCGTCAGCAGGGATTTTTTCCAAGCCGTCATAGCCGTTTGCAATGCGACGGTCATGGTAAGCGACATACCAGTGGCCCTTGAATTCGGCAATGCCATGATGGTTGTTGTTGTTCGCATTGATGTTCTGGCCGCCAATGTTCGGGTTCCCCATGAAGATTCCCTTGTACTCGTAAGGGCCCATCGGGTTCTTGGACATACCGTAAGCAATACGCAAATCGGCCGTACTGTAAGAGAGGTAATAGTTGCCTTTGTACTTGTGGATATAGGACGCTTCCATCGCCTTCGGGCCACCAATCTTCAGGTGCGTCTTGGAGCTGACATCGAAGCCCTTCATATCCTTATTCAGCTTGTAAATGTTAAAGATATCGTTGTTGTTGTTTGCTGCCGGGCGGCTGTTGCTTTCGCCACCACCAAACGTAAAGTAACCCGTGCCATCGTCATCGAAGAAAATTGCCGGGTCAAAGCACCAGCCAATGCCATCGCAGTCGGCAATGCCGCCACCCCAGTTGTTGATAAGTTTCTTGTTGCCCGAAACCGGGTTCGTCCACGGGCCTGCAATGCTATCGGCACCGATAAGGCCGACACCGCCACCACCGCCATCCGGGAACACGATGTAAAGTCTATGGTCGTTGGGATTTACCGCAATACCGGACGCCCAAATATCACCGATACCATCAACCTTGCGGGCATCATAAATGATGCCGAAGTCGGTCCAGTTCTTCATATCCTTCGTGCGGAAACCGTAAAGGGCCTTGATATTATAGCCATTGGCATTAGATGCAGCAGGGTCATCCGAATCGGTAATGACGTAGAAATAAGTATCATCGGCGGCAGCACCCGGGTCTGCCAGATAGTGATAACTCGAAATCGGGTTATCGGCTAGCGCGCTTACCCCAAAGCCCGCAGCCATTCCAAACATCGTTAATTTTTTTACCAGTCTCATTGTTCACTCCTTAAGACCACACACCGTGAATTCCCTTTTTCTTAAAATTATTTTCTGGCATGCGAAAAGAGCCTCACTTTTCCATATCTATTATGGATAAAAAGTCAATAGTGGGGAGAGAAAAAGACTCCTCGTTCGAGGAGCCTTTTTTGGATGGATGTGTTTTAGGAAAAACTAGCGAGTCGTTCTGACTTTCTCGATCAAGCGTTAAGTTTAAGGAGCCAGGTCAAGAAACTGTGATGCATATAAACGGTGATTTTACGTGGCGAGCCATAACAGACCACAAAGCTGTAGAATACCCCCTCATTGCTCAAGGATTCAAATTAATTCAGCATGCCCATGGAAAAAGAATGTATATTGACAATATGGTAGCTGAGAGTATAATTGCACCGCACTCAGAAGTGATTTTAGCCCAATCACGGAAATTATATTATGGGAAGATATATGCAGAAAAAATCTCAGTGCACCAGTATGCCAAGTTATATCATGTGGACTTCAACCCTATTCCAAACAACCTAACCGTTAGCATGAAGGATTTATGAGAAAATTCATTTTGACATTCGCGGCATGCGTATGCATGGTGATTTTGTCTCATGCTCAAGAATGCGAGGTGATTTCTTACAAAGCTCTTGACATGATGTACCCTGCAATGCAGATTGACTTGTTTAAAGGACGCGGTCTAGACCTGTCAAAGGTGTCGCTGATTAACCCTCCGGTGAAAAATCTCAGTTTGAATAAACATTATAGCGCTTATATTGCTCCCTCGGATTCGGCAATCATGGTATTCCTTTTCGACAATCAAATATCATTTTTCCAATTATGTTTTTCAAAAACAGAATGCGATAGTTTGATAGGGACTCTCTATATAGAGGATCTCATTATTGAAGAGTTCAATCGTTTGCAGCCAGCCGGCGTTTTCCAAGGATCCGCAGCAGAAGCAGATTCGACGATTCACTATATAGTGCAGAAAATAAAAGACATGTATGGCGGCAGCTTTCCGCCTGATAAAAAATTTCCTTTTTCCAACGCCGTTTACACTTTGATGAGAAATGCTAATGGAGAGTTCACAGAATACGCAGGTAAAATAAATCCAGTTTCATCACTCTGCATCTATGATAATTACAATGTTTGTAGTCTTATCGATACGGTTCGCCAATGCGGTGCAGATTTTGTGAAAGGTTCAACAACAGCCCTGAAATCTCCTGTGCAGCATGAGACTTTATCGGGAACAAAATTCCAAGCGTTCGACATGAATGGCAACTTCATTCGCAGTGGCTCATGGCGCGAAAATTCTGCTGACAAATTCCGTACTCCGGCAATTATTCGCTTTGAAAACGGATTTACCGTTCGATTGAATCCCCCAAAACGGCATTAACTTTTTTTATTCTTAATCTTTCTCTAAACAAGAAAAACTCCCCTTCCGGGGAGCCTTTCTTGGATAGGAGTGTTAAAAACTAACGAACCGAGCGGACTCTAGCCACAGCGCCGTTGCTGCGGTTGCGAATCAGGCTAAAGCCCTGTACGCTCTTGGCCTGAGCATTTTCGTGCCAGAGTTTCTTCGCTTCGAGCATGTTGCGGGCGGTAAAGCTTGCCACCTTCTTGCCGGTCAAATCAAACACGTCGAAGGTTGCTGCAGAAGCCACGTCCATACGGATTCCCTTATGGATTGCAATCGTGCTATCGCCGGATGATTCTTCCGGATCCTTCGCATCCTTGCCTTTGGCAAAATTCATGTAGTCGATATCGAACCAGTCGCCCGTCACAGTGAAGCGGAGGATGTGTTCACCGGCCGGCAAAGTCACGTTAGCCTTGACCTTGACAAAATCATCCCAGCTGGAGCCCGAAACCGGAACTTCGGCAACAGACTTGTCATCTACAGAGAGCGTGAAACTGGCAGTCGAATTGTCCGTCGCGACAGAGGCAAACATCGTGTAGTCGCCGGCTTCCTTGATGTTCACGGTGTATTCGAGCCATTCGTCAGCCTGGTTGTAGCCGACGACATAGCCGGTAGCCTTCTTGTAGATATCGACGCCAGTGCCTTCGCGGTAGCTCTTGTCGCCTTCCGCAATGCCATGGTCTTCGGCATCGTTATCACTGTAAGACTTGATTTCGCTGCCGCGGCCAGAACCCGGTTCATCGAAGTTTTCCATTTCAATCTTGCCCGGAATTTCAGCCGCCTTGCCGCCAAACGGCTTCTGCGGTTCCGGAGGAGTCGAGCCACTGCCTTCAAAGCCCCAAGACTTGATAGCCATGGTCGAATCCCTGTCGCCCTTGAACACGAGGAACAACTGTTTCACAATGCCCTTGAGTCCTTCCACGTCGCACTTGGTTTCAGCGTAAGAAGTCTTGCTGCCGGTATTCTTGAGCGTGCAAGTACCAGCGAGCGTACCCGTTGCAGAACCGGTGCGGATTTCAATCTTGTTGTTGTCGGCAGCGCTTGCCGCTTCAACAACAAAACCCGTTGCTGCAGTACCGAAATCAACTCCACTCACGCGGAGCCAAGATTCCTTGCTCGAAAGCGGGAGCAACACATGTTCAGCCTTCTTGCCCTGAACAAAGTTGGAACGGCTGCGGATGCCCTTCTGCTTGGAACTCGTGAGAGCCGGATAAACATCATAAGGGTCGAAGTTTTCAATCTGTTCCGGACCTTCGTTGGTGCAAACCACCTGCTTGATGGTTCCGTCGGCATTGTAGAACATTTCATCTACAGACACGCTACGGTGGTAACCTTCGTTCGGATTCGGTCTGCCGTCATCCGCCGGGATGACTTCCAAGCCGTTATGGCCCTTCGCAATACGACGGTCATGATAAACGACATAAGAATGGCCCTTGAACTCGGCAATGCCATGGTGGTTGTTGTTGCCGTTGATGCTACGGCCGTTCATGCTCGGGTCGCCGAGAATCGTTCCCTTCCAGGTGTAGGGGCCCATGGGGCTTGTGCCGATGCCGTAGTCAATCGTCGGAGCCCCCTGTTGCCAACCGGTACTGTACGAGAAGTAGTACTTGCCATCGTGCTTGTGAATGTAAGATGCCTCAAGCATCTTGCGGGTCGGCAAGTTGTTCACCTTCACGTGAGAACCGTTACCCACCGGTGCATCCTTCGCATCGTTCAACTTGACAACATCGAAGTTGTCGGTATTCGGACGGCTATTGCTTTCACCGCCGCCCCATGTGACATAGGTGGTGCCGTCGTCATCGATAAAGATACCTGGGTCGAAGCACCAAGAAACGCCATCGCAGCCGATGATACCGCGACCGCCGACAAGCTTGTCCTTGCCCTGGCCCACCGCATTGGTCCACGGGCCGTCAATGCCCGGAGCCTTGATGTAGCCAATACCGCCACCACCGCCATCGGGGAACACGATGTAGAGCGTCCCACTCTTGGGATCCACGGCTATACCAGATGCCCAAATAGCGCCGATACCATTCACCTTGCGGGCGTCGTAAATGATGCCGAAGTCGGTCCAGTTCTGCATATCTTTACTGCGGAAACCATAAAGAGCAAAAATCTCGTATGATCCGGAATTGTACGGAGCCGGGTCATCGGAGTCCGTGATGATGTAGAAGTATTCATCATCGGCAGCGGCACCAGGGTCAGCCAAGTAATGGTATGTGGAAATCGGGTTGTCCGCAAGCGAGCTTACGCCAAAACCCGCCATCAATCCAAACATCGTTATTTTTTTAAGCAGTTTCATAACACTCCTTAGGATTGGCCATACACCACCAACCCTTTTTTCATAAAACTATTTTCGAAAGTGCGAAAAAGCCCCCACTCCGACATATCTATTATGGATAAAAAGTCAATGCGTTAATAGCGCCTGAAAGTGAAAAAGGCTTCCCTTTCGGGAAGCCTCCTGAAGAATGTGTTTATTGGAGAATTTTAACGGGTCGTCCTAATTTTCGCGACCATGCCGTTGCTACGGTTGCGAATCAGGCAGAATCCCTGGACTTTCTGCGACTGGGCGCTTTCACGCCAAAGTTTCGTCGCTTCGGCCATACCGCGGGCCGTAAAGCTAGCCACCTTCTTGCCGCTCAAGTCGAACACATCGAATGTCGTAGCAGAATTCGCGTTCATGCGCATCGACGAACGGATTCCCACATCACCACCTTCATCCGGATCCTTGGCGTCCTTACCCGAAGCAAACTGGATATAGTCAATATCCATCCAGTCGCCGGTCACGGTAAAGCGGAGAATGTGCTTGCCCGCAGGGAGCTTCACGTTTGCCTTGACCTTGCCGAAATCATCATAGTTGTCTTCGCCTTCGTTTTTCGGCACCGCAATTTCTTCGGTAATATCTTCGCCGTCCACGGACAGCTTGAAACTCCCAGTCGTGCTGCCCGAGGCCACCGCCGCAAACATCGTGTAGTCGCCTTCCTTTTCGACATTCACAGTGTATTCCAGCCATTCGTCTGCCTGGTTGTAGCCTACGACATAGCCCGTCGCCTTCTTGTAAATATCTACGCCTGTGCCTTCGCGATAGCTCTTGCCTCCGTTGGATTCAGCACCGTGGTCGTCGGAATCGCTATCGGAATAGGAATCGTTCCCTGCGCCATAACCAGGCTCGTCGAAGTTTTCCATCTCGATCTTGCCCGGAATCGCCCAGGCCTTGTCGCCAAACGGTTTCTGCGGTTCAGGTTCGCGCTTGGTGCCCTGGAATTCCCATTCCAGAACGCCCATAGTAGAATCCTTGCTTCCCTTGAACACGAAGAAGAGTTCATCGACAACGCCAGTAAGGCCTTTCATCTCGCAATCGTTATCGACGTAGTCATTCCAGCCACTCGTCTTTGCGAGGGAGCAGGTACCGGCAAGCGTACCGGAAACGCTCCCTGTGTGGATTTCAATCTTGTTGCCGTCAGCCACGCTTGCCGCCTTGACGCGGAGGTTCTCGGCACCGTTGCCAAAGTCCACACCAGACACGCGAATCCAGGATTCCTTGGTAGCAAGCGGAGTCAACACATGCACGACGGGCTTGCCCTTGGTCCAGTCGGTACGGCTGCGCACGTTACGTTGCTTGGAGCTGGTGAGTGCCTTGTAGGTCTTGTAAGGGTCAAAGTTCTTGATCTGCTTCGGGCCTTCACGGGTGAAGGTCAGCTTGTTCATCCTGTCGCCATTCCAGGTGAGTTCGTCGATGGACACGCTTCTGTGGTTTTCCTTGTTCGGGCTATTGGTGCACTGGCCAGACTGGGTGCAGGAACCCGGATGTTCACTCGCAGTGACCAAGCGGCGGTCGTGATACACGGCATACCACTTGCCCTTGAATTCCGCAAAGCCCTGGTGGTTGTTGCCGCCCTCGTTATGGGCATCGGGTACCCCAGCGACTCCGGGAATGACAGTTCCAACGAACGTGTAAGGGCCCGTAATCTTGTCAGCCATGCCGTAATCGATGACCTGCGGAGGCGTATTGAAGCTCAAGTAATACTTGCTCCCCTTCTTGTGGATATAGGGGGCTTCGAAGGAATTCTGTGCACTGACGCGCGTCAGGGAATTCTTGTCGATAGTAATCTTGCCGTTGTTTTCGGTAAACTTGATGATGTCCAGGTTGTTGCCGTAGGGGCGCTGACCATTTTCACCGCCGCCGAAAATCACATAGCCCGTACCGTCATCTTCGATGAAAATGCCCGGGTCAAAACAGTGAGCAATGCCATCACAGCCTCCGATTACGCTGGAGCCAAAGGAAGCGGCGATGTAGTTCACGCCATGGGTTTCCTTGACGGGGTCGGTATAGGGGCCGTCGATGCTTGTCGCGGTAAGCATGCCCACGCCGCTGGCGCCGTTGGGGTAAACAATGTAGATTCTGCCCTTATGGACGGCGATACCGGACGCCCAGGTATTGTTGGGGTAATCCCCGAATTCGCGCTTGGAGCGGAAAATCATGCCGTGGTCGGTCCAGTTCTTCATGTCCTGGGAAGTGAACGCGTTAAGGCCCACGATGTCGTAATTGTAGTTCTGCTGGGGGCTGTAGTCGTCCACATCGGTCAGGATGTAGAAGGTACTGTCGTCGGCAGCTGCCGAAGGGTCCGCCAGGTAATGGTAAGTTGAAATCGGGTTGTCGGCTAAGCCGAACGTGGCCAAACCTGCCAAAAGGCAGGAGGCCTTTTTCCAGACCTTTTTGTAATCCATATATCACTCCATCTCAGCGCCTACACGCGTAGGCCCATACAATCTTAAACTATCCCTTTTTGGCCCAGATAACCCCTTTAACATAGACAACTCTATGGATAAATTGACAACGGGCGTTTTTTTCTACATTTTACGCCAAATGAACCGTTTCGAGCTCCTGAAAACCTCCAAGAAGTCCAAGGCCCGCCTGGGCGTGGTCCATACCGACCACGGCGACGTAACCACCCCCATCTTTATGCCGGTGGGCACCGAGGCGACCGTGAAGGCGGTAACGCCCGCACAGCTCAAGGACATCAAGGCGGAAATCATCCTCGCGAACACGTACCACCTGTACTTGCGCCCCACTACCCCGCGTATTGCGAAGGCGGGCGGCATCCACAAGTTCATGGCATGGGACGGCCCGGTGCTTACCGACAGCGGCGGATTCCAGGTATGGAGCTTGAAGGACCTCCGCAAAATCACGCCCGAAGGCGTGGAATTCCGGAGCATTTTGGACGGTTCAAAGCATTTCTTTAGCCCGGCAAGCGTCATGAACGCCCAGCGGGAAATCGGCGCCGACATCATCATGGCGCTCGACGAATGCACGCCCTTCCCGAGCACCGCTAAGGAAGCGGAACATAGCCTCAAGTTCACGCTCAAGTGGACCGCCGAGGCGCTTGCTTGGCTCAAGGAGCACCCGCCCATCCACGGTTACGACC
>JAEEGI010016395.1_pt1 | contig 15303 bp, 13 predicted proteins | sample 8958751 | NCBI WGS metagenome assembly JAEEGI01 (sample SAMN16246545, study PRJNA631951) | gut metagenome | biome: gut microbiome; feature: rumen; material: KS-attached | host: Bos | place: Iran: Karaj | collected 2018-10
GATTTCTCTACTTTTATTATTTACTTTATCGTATTACACCAAGAAGCATAATCATTATTTACATAATAATAACTACTATTCTCACTAGCTGATACTTCTCCAGTTTTAAATACATATACTCTTAATTCATTACTTGTTTCATCACATTTAAGACTTTGTCCATTATTTTCACATTTCCATCCAGCATCTTCAAAGTCTTTTTTGTAATTATCAACATTATCCCAATCATTTGCTTTAATAGTTATAACTGAGTTATTTGTTTTAACTAACATTTCACTATCAATCTTATCATATGCAAATCCAGGTTCATGTTTTTTACATATTCTAGTAGTACCTTCTCCCATATCTTTCTCAAAATCAGTATCACATTTAGTTTCATCAAACATTTCAAATTTATCTAATAATTCTTTTGTGAAAATTCCATATAAATAATGTTTACCATCAAATTCTAAATTATCTGATATTTCATACATTGTTTCAGTTGATGTTTCTTTTGTAATAGTTTCCTTAACTAATACTTTATTATTTATTTTATTGTAATCATCTACTTTAGTTGCCATTGAACTAAAAACAAAATCTAATTTATCATTAAAGCTATAATATACTACTTGTTTCTTTTCTTCTACACTTGAATTGTTTGTTACATTTTCAGTTGGTTCATTACTTTTATTTTTTAATATCATTCCAAGTATTATTATGATGCATACTAATAATGCTATTAATAAAAGATATATAGTTTTATTTTTCATATATTCCTCCTTATTATTAATTATAACAAAAAGATTATTATATTTTACTATAATAATCTTTCATTTACATTTAACTATTCAAGTTCTAAACTACCTGTATATAATTCGTAATATTTACCTTTTTGTTCTATTAAAGCATCATGGTCTCCTCTTTCAATAATTCTACCATTTTCCATAACTAAAATAGCTTTAGAATTTTGAACTGTTGATAACCTGTGAGCAATTACAAAAACTGTTCTGTTCTTCATTAGTTTATCCATACCATCTTGTACTATTTTCTCTGTTCTTGTGTCTATTGATGAAGTTGCTTCATCAAGAATCATAGCAGGTGGATTAGCAGCAGCACATCTAGCTATTGAAAGAAGTTGTATTTGTCCTTGAGATAAGTTAGATCCATTCGCAGTAACTTTAGTTTGATATCCTTCTGGAAGATGCATTATAAAGTCATGTGCATTAGCTAACTTAGCAGCTTCAATACATTCTTCATCAGTAGCATGCTTTCTTCCATATCTTATGTTATCCATAATAGTTCCTGTAAACAGATTTGTTTCTTGTAAAACCATTCCTAAACTCTTACGAAGGTCTTTTTTATTTATCTCATTTATATTAATACCATCATAAGTAATTTCTCCACTATCTATATCATAGAATCTATTTAATAAGTTTGTTATTGTTGTTTTACCTGCTCCGGTTGAACCAACGAATGCTATTTTTTGACCAGGCTTAGCATATAAACTTACATCATGTATTACTTCTTTTTCAGGAACATAACTAAAGTGAACATTGTTGAATCTTATGTCTCCTTTTAATGGAATTAATTCTTTATCTTTCTTCCAAGCCCACTTTCCTGTATACATAGGATTTTCAATTAATTTACCATTTTCTTCTCTTACAAATACAAGTCTAACTGTACCAGTATTTTCTTCACTCTTTTCATCAATTAATTCAAATATACGTGTTGCGCCTGCAACTGCCATAACAATTGAATTAAATTGATTTGTTATTTGCATAATTGGATGAGTAAAACTCTTAGTAAGAGCTAAGAATGATGCTATTGCTCCTAATGTAAAAGTTCCAGTTTTAATTGCAATCATACTACCAACAAATGCAATAAATACATAAATAATATTTCCAATATTACCAGTTACTGGTCCTATAATATTACCAAATCTATTTGCTTCTGTACTGTTATTACATAAGTCTTCATTTAATTTGTCAAATTCTTCTTTTACTTGTTCTTCATGAGTAAATACTTTTATAACTTTTTGTCCTGCTATCATTTCTTCAATATAACCATTTAACTTACCTAAAGCAGTTTGTTGTGCTACAAAATAAGAACCTGATTTTTTAGCAAGATTTTTAGTTATATTTGTCATTATGACAATACCAACAATTACAACGAATGTTAATGGTACATTTAGAGTAAGCATTGAAATAAATATACTTACTATTGAGAATATACTTCCGATAATAGCTGGAAGTGTTTGACCTATCATTTGTCTTAATGTATCAGTATCATTAGTATACCTACTCATTATGTCTCCTATAGAATTATTATCAAAATAAGATATAGGAAGAGTTTGCATATGATTAAACATTTCATCTCTTATATTTTTAATAATACCTTGAGATACACTAATCATTATTCTGTTATAAATAAATGTACATAGTATTCCTAATAGATATATTCCACCCATAAAACATAAAAATTTAATTAAATCTGTATATATAGGTGTATCCATAGATACTAAAGGAGCTATATAATTATCAATTAATCTTCTCAAGAATAATTGGCTTTCAACTTGAACAATGGAACTAATAAGTATAAGTATTATTACTAGGATATATTTCCAAGCATACTTTTTCATATAAGATAATAATCTTTTAAAAGTAGTCATATTAAACTTAGTTCTTGGATCTCTTTGACCCCTCATTCCAGGTCCATGATTTATTTTTCTATTTTCTTCTCGCATTATTTATCTCCTTTCTTTTGTGACTTGTAAACTTCTTGATAAATCTTATTATTCTTTAGAAGGTTACTAGGAGTATCAAATGCTACTACTTTGCCATCATCTATAACTATTACTTTATCAGCTTCTTCAATACTTGCTATTCTTTGAGCAACAATTATCTTAGTAACAGATGGAATATATTTCTTAAATGAAGCTCTTATTTTAGCATCAGTTGCTGTATCAACTGCACTTGTAGAATCATCTAATATTAATATTTTAGGACTTTTTAATAATGCTCTTGCAATACATAATCTTTGTCTTTGACCACCTGATACATTAGTACCACCTTGATCAAGTACTGTTTCATATTTATCAGGCATCTTTTCAATAAAACCACTTGCTTCAGCTGCTTTACATGCAGCTTTTATTTCATCTAAAGAAGCATCTTCTTTTCCCCATCTTAGATTTTCTATAATTGTTCCAGAGAATAATACATTCTTTTGTAATACAACTGATACACTATCTCTTAATGTTTTTAAATCATAATTTTTAACATTAACATTGCCTACTAAAACTTCTCCTTTAGTAACATCATATAATCTACTTATTAAATTTACTAAGCTAGATTTACCACTACCAGTTCCACCTATAATACCTATAGTTTCTCCTGATTTTATTTTAATGTTAACATTCTTTAAGCAAAGTTTATCTTCTTTATCAACATAACTAAATGATACATTCTTAAATATTATGCTTCCATCTTTAACTTCTGTAATTGGATTTTTAGGATTTGTTATAGATGGTTTTTCATCTAATATTTCAGCTATTCTTTTAGCACTAGTTACTGCTAGTGTAAGCATAACAAATATCATAGAAACCATCATTAAGCTTGTTAAAATAGTTCCTGAATATGTAATTAAACTAGTTAACTCACCTGTTGTTAATTTATCACTAACAATCATATGAGCACCTAACCACGCTATTAATATAATTGTTAAATAAGTACAAAATTGCATAATCGGAGCATTCCATATAACAAGTTTTTCTGCTTTATAGAATCTATCATATATAGTTTTAGATATTTTGCCAAACTTCTCTTTTTCATGTTTTTCCATTACATATGATTTAACTACTCTTATACCTCTTACATTTTCTTGAACATCATTATTTAATTCATCATATGCCTCAAATACATGTTTAAATAATGGCATAGCAAATCTACTTATTACAAATAAAATACTTGCTAATAATGGAATAACTACCACAAAGATAATAGACATTTTAGCATTAATAACAAATGCCATTATAAATGAGAATATTAACATAAGAGGAGCTCTAAAAGCTATTCTTATTAACATTTGAAATGCATTTTGAACATTAGATACATCAGTAGTAAGTCTAGTTACAATACTTGATGTTGAAAACTTATCAATGTTTTTAAATGAAAAATCTTGTATTTTATAATACATATCTTGTCTTAAATTTTTAGCAAAACCACATCCTGCAGTTGCTGCTTGCTTTCCTGCACTTATTCCTGAATACAATGAAATGAAAGCTATTATTAATAATGCTAAACTACAATAAATAATAACTTTTTGGTCACCAACTTCTATTCCTTTATCTATAAGTATTGCCATTATAAAAGGCATAGAAACTTCCATTAGTGCTTCTACCATAATAAAAAATATAGATAATAAAGCAGGTTTTTTATATTCTCTAATACTTTGTCCTATTTTCTTTATCATATAACCCTCCAGTATTGACTAGATAATTATACTATAAATAAATTAAAATAAAAAGCAGATTATAAATCTGCTCCTTTAAATAATGAGTACATTTTCTTTTCTTTATTAAGTCCTACATCATATACAACTATACCTTGTACTATCTCTCCACCTAATTCTTTATCAAGTTCAACACTTGCTTTAAATGTTCCTCCAGTTGCATAAACATCATCAACAAAAACACATCTTTTACCAGTTAAATCACACTTAGGTATTTCTAAGCAATCCGTTGAATATTCAGTGTCATACGTAATAGATGCTCCTACTATTTGAGGAGGAAGTTTTCCTTTTTTTCTAACAGTTAATAAAGGTATATTGTTTTCAATTGCTAGAGCTGATCCCCAAATAAATCCTCTAGCATCAGTTGCAACAACGTAGTCATATTTTTCTTTAAGCAATAAATTCATTTTGTAAGTAGTTAATCTAAATGCAGTAGCATCGATTAATGTTGGTGTTAAGTCAATAAATCTTACACCTTTCACAGGATGATTTTTAATAGCGTTATACTTTAAACCATTCTTTTCTTTTACCATAATTTACTCCTTTTATTCTAAATTTATTATAACATAAAAAGCAGATTATACTCTGCCTTTATTTTGTTACCCAATTAACTAAATCCTCACGTGTAATTCTATATAAATTATCTTCTCCTAGTTTAAATCCAATGTGAGTAAATACATTTTGAGAATTAATATTCTTCTTGCTAATAGTTCCTAAAAAATACTCTATCTTTTTTCTTTTAGTATTCTTTATTACTTCTCCTAATAATACTTTTAATACACCTTTCTTTTGATACTCTTCTTTTATTTGTACTTCACTTAACATTACATCTTTATTCATGTAAGTATAATTAATAAAACCAATTAGTGTTTTACCTTTATAGCATAGTAAAACATGGTAATCTTTAGTATTTCTAATTAGTTTTACCCACTTATTGCAATCTTCATCACTATAGTTACAATCATTCAAATTATTATAAAATTTAGTTATTATTTCAAGCATTTCTTTGCATGTTTTTATTGGTACTTTATTACTATACCCATATAATTTAAAATCAAATTCGTTTTTCATTTTTATTCTTCACCATATATCATATTGTTAATTGTTTTAGTTATTTTATCAACATTAGTATGATATACAAAATGTGACCCTTCCAATACATATATTTTTTGAATATCACTATTGCTTATTTCTTTTTCATGCATAGTTTTAAAATCGTATTTAAAATCTCCTTCTTCATAATACTCTTGCATACTATCTACTGTTTCTTTTGCAAGAAACATTACTACTTTTAGATTATCTCTATATTTTACATTTAGCATTTCAGTTTCAATCTTAGGAAAAGCTTCCATTTCATGTATAACTGTTTTGTTATATAACTTATTATATATAAAATACTTATAATCATTAATCATATTTTCAGGTACATCTTCTAAATAGAAGTCACTTATTAAACCTGGTACGATTGCTCCTAGAAACCTTGTAAGTCCAGATTTAGATATTAATGCATAAGAATCAGGATAATCTGGATATTCTGTATTTTGTTCAATATATAATTCAGCTTGGTAAGCAGATGAACAATCTAAACAAACATATCCAATAACACTATCATTTTCATTAGCATAACTCATTGAAATTGGTCCTGAAAAAGAATGTGCTGCTAGGATAATATTATCTCTTATTAGATAGTAATCTAATACAGCTTGTATTTCTTTTTTGTAATTTGCAATAGTTCTTTCCTTTTCAGTTTCTGAACTATATCCATATCCAAAGTATTCTATAATGATAACTCTATTCTTTTTGCTTAAACTAGTTGCTAGACTATAGAAATCATAATATGGTGATGGAACTCCCATACCACTTAATAATACTATTGTATTTTCTCCTTCACCCATACTATATGCATGAATATATTCATTATCATAAACTTCAATTAAATCTCCTGGTACTTTATAATTCTTTTCATACATTTTATTAGCGATAGTATGTACTATAAAAATAATACCAAAGAATACTATAAAGATTATAATAATAACTGCTAATACTTTTAAAAGTTTAATTAAAATGTTTTTCATTTTATTCACCACTTTTATTATATCATAAAAGCAGATTATTCATCTGCTTTTTTACTACTTAAGAAAGATACTTTTTCTGCTACTACATCCATTGTATAAACTTTTTCACCATCCTCTTTCTCATAGCTAGATGTTTGTATCCTTCCTTTTATGCCTACTATGTCACCTTTTTTACAATATTCGCATGTTGTCTCAGCTATTCCATTCCACAAAACACATTTTATGAAATCAGTATCATAAGTTCCGTTAACATTTTTATAAGATCTTGGAACTGCTACAGTTACATAAGTTCTTTTTTTATTGTTATCACATTCTACAATCTCTGGGTCAGCTACTAACCTTCCTGCAATAACTAATTGATTTAACATTCTACCTCCTTTCAAATGCAATATATCATTTAAAAAAATGTATTACAAACAAGCAAAAGTCCATTATTTATAAGCATTTGAAAAGTAAAATTTAATATTATTATGACAATAATTTAATTATTAATAGAACTATTGTTAGAATTATCAGATTATTAATAAATTATAGGGTTTACACTACTTTTTTAATTGAAATAAAGCATGATTTAATATACAATAATATTGGTGAAGAAAAATGGATTGTATTTTTTGTAAAATTGTAAATGGAGATATTCCATCATATACTATATATGAGAATGATTATGTAAGATGTTTTTTAGATGTTAACCCTATTGAAAATGGGCATACTTTAATAGTTCCTAAGAAACATTTTGTAGATGTTAATGATATTACAGATGAATATTTACTTGAAGTAGATAAAGCTTCTAAAATAGTTGTTAAATTATTAGATGAAAAGTTAAAACCTAATGGTTTTAGACTTGTTCAAAATAATGGAAACTTACAAGAAGTTAAGCATTATCATTTACATGTAATACCTAGTTTTATTAAAAAACAAACTAAAAAGAAACCTGAAAAGGTATTTGAACTATTAACAAAATAATTTGTTAAAAAATATATGTTATAGTATAATTATAATAAAGGAAGTGTTTATAAATGGACAAAAGAGTTATGGTGCTTGGTGGTGCTTTAATAGCAGTTCTTGTAATTGGAGTTTTAATGGTTTGGTTACTATCAGCACTTAATCCTAGAAAATATACTTATGAAGAAGCTGAAGTTATTATAACTAATGCCGCTAAAAAATATTTTGCAGCTCATCCTGAGCAATTACCTGCAACTGATAAAGTAGTTTCATCTATGTCTTATCAAACTTTAGTAAATGCAGGATATATTAAACCATTAAATGAATTATTAGTTGATGCTAATGGATGTGGAGCTGAAATTCGTGTTAAGAAAATTTCAAATGATTATGCATATATAGTTTATTTGAATTGTGGTAACAAATATGTTACTCGTGAGTTATATCAACAAATATTAGCAGATCATCCAGTATCTAAATCTGGTAGTGGCCTATACAAAACAAATAAAGAATATTATTTTAGAGGAAAAGTTACTAATAACTATGTTAAATTTGGTTCTGTTAAAAAAGGAAAAAGAACAGAAGATTATTTATGGAGAATTGTTAGTATAGATGCAAGTGGTAATGTTAAACTTAAATCAGTTAAATCTCTTGCTAAATCTCAATGGGATGATAGATATAATGCTGATCAAAGAAAAGTTGTTGGATATAACACATTTAATGATAGTGTACTTGCTGAAGCATTAGAAAAACTATATAACGAAAATACATTATTTACAGTTGAAGAGTTATCTAAATTAGTTCCTACTAAGTTATGTGCTGGTCCTAGAAAAGTAAATGATAATTCTAAAACAGGAAATACAGAATGTGCTAGTAAGAGTAAAAAACAATTCTATTTTGGAACTATGACTCCTTATGAATATATGAGAGCAAGTTTAGATCCAAATTGTTCTAGTTTAATTGATAAATCATGTGGAAACTATAATTATTTATCTGATCGTGATCATGTTGTTGAATGGGTAATTACTTCAGACCCTGAAACTACTTCTCAAGCATATGCATTTGATGGAAAAACATTTGAATCAACTACTGCTAAAAGTAGATATGCATTATATCCAACTATAACATTAGGAACATATGCTTTCTATTCTGGTGGTACTGGTACTGAAGCAGATCCTTATTCAATTAAATTATCAACTGATTTAATTGAAACAAACTCAACAAAAAGATAATAAAAAAAGAATAATTAAAAATGCTATTGAATTACTTCAACAGCATTTTTTTGTTGTACATCAGCTCCGCCGGTACTAGCAACTTGTATCTTATCAGCTTCAGTAAACCACTGAGCACTAATATCTACATTAGTTGATGTTGGCATTGGATTTGGTTTATCTATCTTAGTATATACAGGTAACCTAAATGCACTACCGAAACATAATGCAGTACCTGGTGTCAACGATTTTAATTTCTCTAAATCGTGATCCGATATACTATGTGTAATACCTCTAATTATTTGTAAATCATCTGGGTGGAACATACGAAGTACTATATAATTTGAACATTGACTTAATGATGTTACTGATAACTCACTAGGTCTTTGTGTAATTAATCCTAATATAACTCCATATTTTCTACCTTCTTTAGTTATTCTATCGAAAATGTTATAACCAAGTACTTCTAAGTCGCTATCACGTTGAACATATCTATGGGCTTCTTCTAACATTATTTCTACAGAGAATCTTGTATTATCTTTAATATCCATAGCATAATTTAAGAATAACTTAGAGAATATTTTTGTTAATGTTTTAGCAAATCTTTCATCTACATAGTTTAAGTTAAAATTAACTATTTGAACTGCTTCTTCATTAGAATTAGTATAAAGTCTCTTAATATACTCTTCTCTTGTTATATATTCATCGTATTCAAAGTATTTACCATAGTCACCATTAAGTATATTATCAAGTCTAACTTTTAAGATATTATTCATATCATATACTTTATCACTCTTTAATATACCTTCGCTTATTAATGCAAATTCAAATGCATTATATAAGTCTTTTAATGTATAGTTCTTTGGTCTCATATTTTCATCAAGCTTTAATTCTTCATTTACGAATCTTTCAATAAATTCAGTAACTAATTGAATAGCATTGATTTTACCAGTATTATCAATCATTAAACATTGCATTAATGTTCTTGTATAACCTGGTTGAACTATTTCACTTTCTAAGTTAATATCTGATGTATTAAATGTAGTTAAAATTGCAAATACTTGGTCTCTTATTTGAGCAGAGTTTTTACCACTTGTTAAGATATCAAGTACTGCTTTAGCAATGATATTATTTTTATATGCAATTACTTTAGATTCGTCTTCAGTAAATAAATATACATATTTAAGAGCTTTTTCTATAATTGGAATTTGCTCTGCAGATGTTGCGTTTAATAATAATGCATAGTCATCTGCTTCTAAGAAATATGGTGGTATTTTAACTATTTCAGAAGTATTAAATTGAGATACATCTGTAGTTAGATATTTACATCTACAATACTTAGTTTTATTAATCATATCAAGTGCTGTATGATATTCACCATAAACATCGAATAATGCAAAGTGAGCTTTATTTGGAATGTATTGTTTTCTATAGAATAAGTTTTGGAATAATCTTGCTACTGTACAGCTCTTACCACTACCAGTATTACCTATAATAGCAAAGTGGTTTGAAAAGAAATTATTGATATCTGCAGACACATTAAATCCTGTATAAGTAATATTCTTACCTATATATAATTCATTTGGTGTATCAACACTTTGATTACCAACAAGAGTAACAACTTCTCCTTTATTAATAGGTCTAATTAATGAGTTACTTGATGGTCTATGATCTATACCACTATGATATTCTCCATTAACGAACTCACCTACTAAAATACATTCAATAGTATTCATGGTAATCGCAGCTATTTCTGCTAGTACGCTATTTTTGTCTTCAAAAATAACATGGATACCTAACAAAGAGGTTTCTACTTTACCAGATATGTTTTCTACTATTATTTTAGATTCATTAATTTCTATAATTTTTCCAAACATACTAAAGACTCCCTTATTATTCATAATAATTATATCAATTATAAAAAGAAAAAACAACCTAAAAGGTTGTTATTTTTCTAATAATTCTAGTCTATCTTCTTCTTTCTTAAGATCTTCTCTTTCCTTATTAACAATTGCTTCTGGAGCCTTATTAACATAGTTCTCATTAGCTAACAATTTCTTACGTCTTTCGATAGAAGCTTTTAATTTTTCTATCTCTTCTTTAACACGTTTTTCCTCTTCTTCACTATTAGAAGAATTATCAAAATAAATATCTAATTTATAATCATATAATTCTACTGTTAACTTATCACTATATATACTCTTTTCAACAATTTTATCAGTTATTTTAAGCATCTTGTTTAATAACTCATTATTATTGTAATCAATAATATCAAATTCACTAGACACTTTATTTTCTAACTTCTTATTTCTAAATAAAGTAATAAATTCAATCATCTTATCAATAGACTCAGTTTCTTTACTAAATGTTAATTTTCTATCATATTTTGGATAACTTGTTAACATTAATGATTCTGCTTCTTTATTTTCAAAACTATTATATAGTTCTTCTGTTACAAATGGTATGAATGGATGTAACATTTTAACAATACAAGTTAATGTATAAAGTAATGTTGATTTAGTTCCGTTTGTTTCACTAAACTTAGACATTTCTATATATTTATCACAGAAATCATCCCAAATGAATGAATATAATGTATTACCTGCGTTATTAAATGCATACTTATCCATTTGTTTTGTAACTTCTTTAATAGTTTTATTAAGTTTAGTTAAAATCCATTTATCTGCGTCATTAAGACCTTTTAATTCATAGTCATCATCATTAAATCCTTCAAGTTTGATTAATACAAATCTACTAGCATTCCATAATTTATTAATGAAATTCCATGTAGAAGCAACTTTATCAGTATCAAATCTAATATCCATACCCATAGCGCTACATGTAGTTAAATAGAATCTTAATGAATCTGCTCCATATTCTTCGATTAAATCCATTGGATCAATTCCATTACCAAGACTCTTAGACATCTTTCTACCTTGTTTATCTCTAATAAGTCCATGAATTACACAGTCTTTAAATGGTCTTTTCCCAGTAATATATTCTGTTTGAAAAGCCATACGAGCTACCCAGAAGAAGATAATATCATATCCTGTTACTAAGCAATCTGTTGGAAAATACCTTTCTAAATCTTTAGTCTTTTCTGGCCAACCTAAAGTGCTAAATGGCCATAGAGCACTACTAAACCATGTATCTAATACATCTTCATCTTGTACCCAACCTTTTCCTTTAGGCGCTTCCATTCCTACATATACTTCTCCATCTTTATACCAAGCAGGTATTCTATGTCCCCACCATAATTGACGAGAAATACACCAATCATGACAATCAGTCATCCATGATTTTAATAAGTTTTCAAATCTATCTGGTACAAAGTTTACTTTATTATCTTTTTCAGTTTGAATCTTTAATAATTGTTCAGCTAAACCATCCATCTTAACAAACCATTGTTCTTTGATCATTGGTTCAACCATAACACCTGTACGTTCAGAATGTCCTACTTCATGAACTAATGGTTCAATTTCTAATAATAGATCAGCAGCTTTTAAATCTTCTAATACCGCTTCTCTTGCATCTTCTCTTGTCATACCAACATATTTAGCAGGACAATTTTCATTCATTGTTGCATCATCATTCATGATACAAATTCTTTCAAGATTATGTCTATTACCTACCTCAAAGTCATTAGGATCATGAGCTGGAGTAATCTTAACTACACCAGTACCTTTTTCCATATCAGCATGTTCATCAGCAATAATAGGAATACTCTTATTCATAAATGGTAATTCAACAGTCATACCAATATATTTTTTATATCTTTCATCATCTTTATTAACAGCTACTGCAGTATCACCAAATAATGTTTCAGGTCTTGTAGTAGCAACATCTAAATATTCTTCAGTTCCTGTAATTTTATATTTTAAATGATAGAAAGCACTCTTTTCTTCTGAATAAATAACTTCTTCATTAGATAAAGCTGTTTTAGCAGCTGGATCCCAGTTAATTATTTTTTCACCACGATAAATTAAACCTTTATTATAGTAATCAACAAATACTTTAGTAACTGCTTTATTTAAACCTTCATCTAAAGTAAATCTTTCTTTATTATAATCTACTGAAATACCCATAGCAGCCCATTGATCACGAATTGTTCCACCATATTCATGAGTCCAATCCCAACAAGCATCTAAGAATTTTTCTCTACCATATTCATATTTATTGATACCTTGATCTTTTAATCTCTTAACTACTTTAGCTTCAGTAGCTATAGCAGCATGATCCATTCCTGGTAACCATAAAGTATCAAATCCTTGCATTCTTTTATATCTAATAATTGCATCTTGAATTGATACATTATAAGCATGTCCTATATGTAACTTACCAGTTACATTAGGAGGTGGAATAACTATACTATATGGTTGTTTAGTTTTATCTCCTGAATTAAAATATCCTTTTTCTTTCCAATCATTATATTTATTTTCTTCTACTTTAATATGATCATATTTAGTATCTAACATATTAATCACTTATCCTTTCATCTATATACTTATTACAAATATCTTTTATTTGTTTTATTCTTTCATCATCAAATTTATTTAATATTAAATTACATTTATAATTTGCTAAATCTAAATCTTTTAATATTTTTAAAGACTCTTTATACTTCATATCAAACATAAATGCTAATGCTCTTAAAACATGATATCCTTGAGAACTCCATGCTTCTGCATTATTCTTTAACATTCTATGATTTTCAAAACTATCTAATACTTCATCAGGAAGTATTAATTCATTATCTTCAAAGACTCGATCTAAAAATATCATTATATCTAATTTATCAGCATCTCGAGTAATATTAACAAACATCTTTGTTCTTTCATCTAAATCATCTGGTAATTTATATTTATTATGTAACTTAGTAGATATTAATATTATTTCATCATTTATACCTAATTCTTTAAGAATTTCACATCCTTTGTCACCATGATCAAATGATACAGAATCATCAAATGTTTTATATTCTTGCCATTGTTTAAATCTAGAAATATCATGGAATAAAGCACACTTGCATGCTAATTCATAATCATCATCATTTAAATTTAAACTTTTAGCAATTCTTTTCGCATACTCAACCACTCGAAGAGTATGATCATATTTTCTTTGAACACCTGATAAACTACTATCAAAATTTAAATAGTAATTGTTGAATATTTTAAGTGCTTCTTCCATACATATCTCCTTTCTAAAAATAAAAAAGATCTAATCATCATAAAGACGATTAGATCGTGGTACCACTTTAATTACTTCTCAAATACGTAACGTGTATTAAACGTTTAATCTTACTAATATTTCAGATTAACGACTCCCAAGCTACCTTCAATTATCTTTCTTAAGAATGTCTCTCAGTCGGTGAACATTCATTCCTGTTAAGTAGTTTTAATTTACTCCTCTTGTTCCATGTCTTTTTCAAAACTAATATGATTATATATGTTTTATATAAAAAAAGCAAGTATTCCAAATAAAAAGTAGAGTTTTTTACTCTACTTTGTTATTAACTCAATCTCACCTTTTTTTAACGATTTCGGCACATCTATAACTCTTTGATTAGAAGAACCTCTCCATTCTAATCTAAAGTCATGTAATTCATCTTTATATTGACCATCAACTAAAACATCAATATATTTAAGAACCTCTTCAGCATCTTTTCTCTTTTTTAAAACTTCAAATGTATATCCACTCCAAACCCAAAGGTTTTTATCTGGATACATATTCTTAAAAGTTTTAGCTATTTTAGTTGTCCCATCAATATTTTTAGGATGCATTGGTTCACCACCTAAAATTGATAAACCTTGAATATATTCTTCATTGCACAACTCCATTAGTCTTTCAATAACTTCTTCTGTTAATTCATCTCCACCTTCAAAATCCCATGTTTCAGAATTAAAGCAGTTATAACAATGGAATTCACATCCTTGTAAGAATATAGATACTCTCACACCAGGACCATCAGCAATATCCATTTTTCTAATTAAGTTGTATCTCATGAAGATCACATCCTACTTTTTCTTTTTAGTATCCTTACATTCTTTGTCTTTACATTTGCAATCTTTAACATCAACTTTGTTATCTACATGTAATACTCTTTCTTTAATTTCTTGAGTTCTACCTTTGTTCCAGAAATTAGTTCCAATGTATCCACATGTACGTCTTGCAACATTTAATGTATCATGGTTTCTATTACCACAATTTGGACAATACCATTCTAACTTATCATCAAGTAAGATTTCTCCGTCATATCCACATTGTTGACAATAGTCACTCTTAGTATTTAATTCTGCATACATGATGTTATTGTAAATGAAATCAATAATTTCAAGTACTGCAGGAATATTGTTTTGTAAGTTTGGAGTTTCAATATATGAAATAGCTCCACCTGGTGATAATCTTTGGAAATCAGATTCAAGTTTTAACTTAGTAAATGCATCGATTTCTTCGAATACAGGAACATGATATGAATTAGTAATATAATTTCTATCAGTAATTCCTTTAATTACACCAAATCTTTCTTTTAATCCTTTAGCAAACTTATATGTAGTTGATTCGATTGGAGTACCATATACTGAATAATCAAT
>JAEEGI010016401.1_pt1 | contig 15300 bp, 18 predicted proteins | sample 8958751 | NCBI WGS metagenome assembly JAEEGI01 (sample SAMN16246545, study PRJNA631951) | gut metagenome | biome: gut microbiome; feature: rumen; material: KS-attached | host: Bos | place: Iran: Karaj | collected 2018-10
TATGCCTGTTGGCGCTCCTTCATTCAGCGAGTGCTTACGCTGGTGTGCTGAGGTATTCCACGCACTTAAGGCAATCCTTAAGGAAATGGGAGATGTTACAGCTGTAGGTGATGAGGGTGGTTTCGCTCCTAATTCACTTAAGAATGATGATGAAGCTATCGAGGTTATCTTGAAGGCTATTAAGGCTGCAGGCTTTGAGCCAGGCAAGGACTTCATGATCGCTATGGATGCTGCATCTAGCGAGTGGAAGTCAGAAAAAGGCAAGGGCTTCTACCATCAGCCAAAGTCTGGTAAGGACTTTACAACAGACGAGCTTATCGATCACTGGGCAGCACTTGTAGACAAGTACCCAATTATCTCTATCGAAGATGGTCTTGATGAGGAGGATTGGGAAGGCTGGAAGAAGATGACAGCCAAGATTGGTGATAAGGTTCAGCTTGTTGGCGATGATCTTTTCGTAACAAACACAGAGCGTCTTTCAAAGGGTATCGAGAACGGATGCGGTAACTCAATCCTTATTAAGCTCAACCAGATTGGTTCAGTTTCAGAGACACTTGAGGCTATCAAGATGGCTCACAAGGCTGGCTACACAGCAATTTCTTCACACCGTTCAGGTGAGACAGAAGATACAACAATTGCTGACTTAGCTGTAGCTTTGAACACATGCCAGATAAAGACAGGTGCACCTTCGAGAACAGAGCGTGTTGCTAAATACAATCAGCTTCTTAGAATCGAAGAGCAGCTCGGTGACGCAGCAGTTTATCCAGGAATCAAGGCATTCAATGTAAAATAATTCCTATTTGCATTAAGAAAGCAGGTTTTCTCTAACGAGTAAAACCTGCTTTTATTATTTTTTATTAAATTTCTCGCAAATGTAATTCCATCCACAGTCCCCACATATCTTTGTTCTAAGTCCTGTATCAATTATCTTAGTTTTCACAGTTGAAATGAAATCCTGATACGACATTTCATCGCCATTTGAGATGCCACATGCCTCTAGCACTCCGTTATCGTATTTACGAACTTTATCCTGCGAAGTACAAGTGCCAGATTCGTTGTTAGGACAGTTCTTGCATACTATATCAGTTTCAACTTTCAGTGTAATCAATTGAGCGGGATCTTGTTCCATCTCATAAATGATTCTTCCCATATGATCAGTGAAATCCTCGCTATATCCCTTTCCCTCGTAGAATTGAAAACACATACCGTGGTGTGGTCTAAGTATTTTGCCCATGATGCCTCCTCCCTTTGAGTTTCTAGTATAGCATATTGTAAAGGCGTTGGCAGATATGATGTGTCTAGCAGGTTGAAACAATAATAGAATCTCTGCTTGAAAAGAGCTAAATCAACACCTATCATATTTTTAATACTTTTGATTTTAATCATACTACAGGAGCACGAAGATGAACAAAAGCCAAGCGCGTAAAATCCTGGGGTTGGATGGCAGCGAGGATAAGCGTGAGATAAAAAAGAAATATAGAAAGCTGATGCATGAGCATCATCCGGATAATAGCGATTCTGATGATAGTAAGCTGGCGGCAAAGATTAACACAGCCTATGAGCTGATTATGAAAGACTATGACGACAGCGCAACCAATTCTGGAAACCAAAGCAACAAATCGAATCGCAGCGCCACAAAAAGAACATCGCGTCCTAAGCACAAACCTTGGTCTGCGAAGGAAAACAAGAATGCCTTTTGTGCTAGGCCAATACTACATGAGGTGGAGGACTTTGAGGGGAATAACTTAGGTACTATCGAGATTGCTAGAGGCAAATACATTTGGACTAAGGATGAAGAGTTTTCCATGTTTTTGAAGAGTCTTTATGAGACTAGCAAGGAGCTGCTGGATAATGCCCGTCCATCACTGTTTTTTAAATTGCCAGAGATAATAAAGCAGAAATATTTGGCGGATCTCACATACTTGCTGACAGGCCAATTCATCGATAGTACGTTGACTTTGAATGCACTGGCACTTGTGGATGCGGATTCATATAAAGTAAATGCAATGGTAGAACTGGAGCCAGGAGCAATCCCACCAAAGACAGGGGCTTCACTTTATCCGGCAGGGGTTTCAAATCACAGGCTGTATCTAAGAAATAAAGCAGGAGAGATAGTAGGCTATCTCAGCTTCAAAGATGACAGGCTTTACTATGTGGTTATTCCTCTGTTTGAACAGAAGAAAGCGCAGGTGAAAATGATTGTGGCAGACAGTGTTCAGAGGAATCGACGAGGAAATAAGTATGCCGATATAGATCTTTGGATTAGAGTGTTGCCAACAGAAACATCTGAAATTGAAAGCACAAACAATCATATTAGAGATTTGCTGGAAAAGTACGCTCACGAAGGTTTCTAATATATCGTAAATGCGTTAACTAAAATCGAAATATATCAGAAAGTATGAAATAATAGTGAACTTTTACTTATACCACTAGTATGTAAATTTTGTTGTGCTATTATGTTAGGAGCAGATGTGCACAAAGCTAATTAAATGAGGAGAAACAAGATGAAAAATAAGGTATTTTCAATACTAATTTGCTCTATGTTGTTACTTTCAGCTTGTGGAGCGAACAATGCTGATAACAGTGTTAATAATGAGACTGCAGGGGAGGCGGAATCAGCAGAGACACAAACAACAGAGAATAATGCCACAGCAGCTGAGACAGGAGAGGTTCTTTCAAATTCACTGTTTTCAATTACAATGCCTGCTGACCTTGAAGGCATATATGAGGCAGAAGTTGAAGATCAGCAGATTACTCTTTATCACAAAGAGTCTAAAGATGCTGGTTACAATGGTATGGCATATACGATATGGGCAAGAGAGATGCCATCAGAGTTCTACGGCGGACCTTATATGAAAAAGGGTGAGCTTACTGATGCTGACGGAACACGCTATGAGGTTGTTATAGGATATGCAACTGAAGTTCAGTGGGACTTTGAAAAGTACACGGAAATGCCAGAGGACTTCCAGAAGCTTTATGATTCACAAGATGAAGTTCTTGCTAATATGACAGGCGTCAATGGTGCAACTTTTGAATACTTAGCCGGCACAAAGGGTGAGGATCTCTACGGAGATGTAGTTGCAAAATACCAGACAGCTTTTGATGAGGGATGGGATGCTTCGAAGTTCGAAGAGAATGAGATGAGCCCAGAATTCTATAGCATTTCACAGACTGATGGTGCATCAGGTATCGGAATTGCTTACTATGATACTGATAAAGATGGTGTGGATGAATTGTTCGTTGGAACACTTGTTGATGATGAGCTTAGAGGTTCAATCTACGATATCTACACTATGGTGGATGGAGCACCTGCTCATGTGGCAACTGGAACAGCTCGCAATAGATATTATGTTTACAGTGAAGGCATGATTGTAAACGAGTATTCAAGCGGTGCACTTGAAAATGGCAAGCTTGTATATTGCATGGAGCCAAATTCAGCAGAAATGGTTTATCAGTGGGGAACCAAAATCGATGCATATACAAATGAAGACCAGCCTTGGTTCATAAGCTATACAGAAGATGAATGGGAAAATGTTACCGAGGATGAATTTAATTCAAGAGAAGCTGCTTCAGAGGATTACACAGACCTTGAGTTTAAAGCTTTATCAGATTTCTAAATGATAAAAATTAAGGGTACGTACTTTAATGTACGTACCCTTTTTGTTTTAGTTAAGAATCTTAATTCCACCAAGAATAGGAACTGGTTTCTGCTCGTCATTGCAAGCACCAACTAATGCCATAATCCAAAGAACAACCATAACAATCCACCAAACCCATCCAAGTACTGGAATAGCACAAGCGAAGAAGAAGAGGTTGATTACAAGAGCCTGATTGATGTGGAACTTAGCTCCCTCACGATCACCTACAAGAACTGCGATTAAGAATCCAATCCATGTAAGATATGCAACAATACCTGTTGCGTGTGCGCTCATGCTAGCTGATGAACTTGTTGTGATAGGTGTTGCATTAAGCAAATCAGCCTTTTTTTGTTCAAATTCTTCCTGTGTAATTACTCCCTGGTCAAGCAAATCCTTATACTTTTGGATTTCCTCTGCTGCTGAAAAATTACTCATATCTTTCCTCCCTAATTTAAAATATCTGTCAATTATTGTATCACTCTTTAAATGCTGAGTCAGTAATAATTTAATATTTTTACTAATTCCGATAAATATCATGTCTTCAATTACTTAAACGTTTACGAAAATCCCTCCTTTTATTAGAATATAACTAGTTTAATAACATATAAGGAGAAGGATATTATGAAAACATTTGAAGGTTATATCCACGGAATCAACCTGGGAGGCTGGCTATCTCAGTGCGTTCACACAAAGGAACACTACGATTCATTTATTCATGAATCAGATATTGAAACAATCAAGAAATGGGGTATGGACCATTTCAGAGTTCCTGTTGATTACGAGCTTGTAGAGCGTGGCACAGGAGACTACAAAGAAGATGGCTTCCAATATCTTCAAAATGCAATCGACTGGGCAGGCAAAAATGGCTTGAACATGGTTCTTGATTTGCACAAAACAGCTGGATTCAGCTTTGATGCAGGAGAGGCAGAGACAGGCTTCTTTGAAAACGAGGAGTATCAGGAGCGTTTTTATCTTCTTTGGGAAGAGTTTGCAAAGAGATTTGGCAAGTATTCTGACCGCCTCAGCTTTGAGCTTCTTAACGAAGTTACTGAAAAGAAATACTGCGACACATGGAATAGAATTTCAAATACTTGCGTAGAGCGTATCAGAAAATATGCTCCAGACATCAAAATCCTTATCGGAGGATATTACAACAACGCAATCGAATCCCTTAAGGATATAGCACCACCTTACGATGAAAACATCGTATACAATTTCCATTGCTACGAGCCACTGATTTTCACACATCAAGGGGCACATTGGATTCCAACAATGGACAAGAGTTTCAGAATGCCATTTGATGTTACATACAAGGAGTACAAGCAGAACACACGAAACAATCTTGACGGTTTCACTATTAACTTTGATTCTTACAACGAGAATGATAAAATTGGAATTGAGTTCTTTAGAGACTTAGTGAAGGAAGCAGTTCGTGTGGCAGATGAAAGAAACGTAGCTCTTTATTGTGGAGAGTTTGGCGTAATCAATCTTGCATCTCCAGAGGATAGCAAGAAATGGTACGAAATGATTTGCAAGTGCTTCGATGAGTATGGCATCGGCCGTGCAGCATGGAGCTTTAGACAGATGGATTTCGGTATTGAAGATGAACACATGGCTTCCGTTAGAGACGATATTTTGAAAATGATTTAATAGGAGGCTCAATGAAAACAGCACTTATTACAGGAGCAACATCGGGAATCGGCCTTGAGTTTGCAAAGCGACTTGCAGACAGAGGCTACAGACTGATTGTCACAGGACGAAGAGTAGACAGACTTAATGAACTAGCAGAGCAGGTAAATGTTCCTGTGGAAATAGTCTCAGGTGACCTTAGCAAGAAAAAGGAATGCTTCGCCCTTCTTGATAAGCTTAAGGAGGAGCGCATCGATGTATTTATCAATAATGCAGGATTTGGTGTGGCTGGTTCATTCCTTGAAACAGATATTGATAGAGAAGTTTCTATGATAAAGGTCAATGATGTTGCAATGCACATCCTCTTTAAGGGAATTCTTCAAAAGATGGATGCAGATGGTGCTGGCCAGATTTTAAATGTAGCCTCATCAGCAGGGCTTCTTCCAGGAGGCCCATATATGGCAGGCTACTACGCAAGCAAGGCCTACGTTACTAGCCTTACTCGTGCAGTTGCTGTAGAGCTAAAGGAAAAAGGCTCTAATGTAAAGGTTTCAGCTCTTTGTCCAGGGCCAGTAGATACAGAGTTCAATGACAGAGCAGATGTAGTCTTTGCGCTAAAGGGAATAAGCCCAGAAAAATGCGTGGCAGAAGCACTAAAGGGAATGGAAAGAGGTAAAACAATTATCGTGCCAGGCTTTGGCATAAGACTTGCCATGACTTTCCAGCATTTGCTTCCTATCCCAATCCTTGTTAAGCTCACAGGTCATCAGCAGAAAAAGAAACTTGGCTAAAGGGTTGCTTTTTTTCAAGTATGGGTTTATCATACAGAAGATTTAAAAATTAAATAGGACAGTTCGTTTGTACCATCCTGTCCCTAAACAAAACCAGGACTAATTTTTTCTTTATGAAATCAATTAGGCTGTAGGTGCGCATCTACAGCCTTTTCTTTTTGAGAAAATCAGGTCCTGTTTCCGGAGGAAATCAATGTATTATTTAACTGCAGAAGCATCATTCGACGGCGCACATTTTTTGGCCGGCTACGAAGGCAAGTGTTCTAATCTTCATGGTCATCGCTGGAGAGTGATTCTAAAAATAAAGGCTAGCGAGCTTCAGGCTGAGGGTCAGCAGCGCGGCATGGTTGTAGATTTTGGTGATGTAAAAAATGCTCTCAAGAAAGAGACAGATTTCTTTGATCACACATTTATATATGAAGAAGGATCACTAAAGGAGACAACTGTTGCAGCTCTCAATGAGGAAAACTTCCTTATGCGAGTAGTTCCTTTCAGACCTACAGCAGAAAACTTTTCAAAGTATTTTTATGAGAAGTTTGAGGAATATGGCTTTGAGGTTGCTGAAGTGACTGTATATGAAACTCCAAACAACTGCGCAAGCTATAGCAAGTAGGAGGAGTTATGTCGGTATTTAATGTAGTAGAAAAATTCGTAAGCATAAATGGCGAAGGCCAGCACGCAGGGGAGCTTGCAGTGTTCATCAGACTTCGCGGCTGCAATCTTAGCTGCAGCTATTGCGATACCAGATGGGCTTGTACCGCCGATGCTCCTGCAGAGGAAATGACAGAAGATCAGATAGTTGAGTATGTCATTTCAACTGGCGTGAAGCGTGTTACTCTTACAGGCGGTGAGCCACTTCTTTCTCCGCATGTTATTGATTTGCTGAAGGCATTTGCTGCCAACCCTGATATTTTTGTTGAGATAGAAACAAATGGAAGTGTTGATATACATCCATTTGCTTGTATAGATAATCCGCCAGCATTCACTCTTGATTACAAGCTGGCAGGTTCGGGAATGGAAGATAAAATGCTTCTTTCAAACTTTGATGTTCTTACAGCAAAGGACACAGTCAAGTTTGTTTGCTCTGATGTGAGTGAGCTTGATAAGGTTTGCAAGATTGTTGATGATTATCGTATTTCCGATAAATGTACTTGCTTGATTAGTCCTGTGTTTGGACGAATTGAGCCAGCAGATATGGTTGATTTTCTGATTGACCACAAAAGAAATGATATAAGATTGCAGTTACAGCTTCACAAATTTATTTGGGATCCAAATAAAAGAGGCGTTTAAGAGAGGTAAATCATGGCTATAAATAAAGAGCTTATTAAAGAAAGCATTAGAAACATTATTATTGCCCTTGGTGATGACCCTGAAAGAGCAGGTCTTAAGGAAACTCCTGATAGAGTTGCTCGCATGTACGAAGAAGTTTTTGAGGGCATGAATTACACAAATGAACAGATTGCAGAGATGTTCAACAAGACCTTTGATGAGGACTATTATGATGAAACAAATCAGGATCTTGTTTTTGTAAAGGACATCGAAGTTTTCTCATACTGCGAGCACCATCTTGCGCTTATGTATGATATGAAAGTCAGCGTTGCCTACATTCCAAATGGCAAGGTTATCGGTCTTTCAAAAATCGCACGTATCGCTGATATGGCTGCAAAGCGTCTTCAGCTTCAGGAACGTATTGGCAACGATATTGCAGAAATCATCCAGATGGTTACAGGCTCGGAGGACGTAGCAGTATTTATTGAGGCAAGTCATAGTTGCATGACTGCCAGAGGAATCAAAAATGCCAGTGCAAAGACTCATACACAGACATTAAGAGGTCGTTTTAAGACTGACAGAGATTTACTTCAGAGATTATTATAAGGAGAATTGAAATGAAAGCTTTAGTACTTGTTAGCGGAGGCTTAGACAGCACAACTTGTTTGGCCCTTGCAGTAAAAGAATATGGACATGAAAACGTGGTGGGACTTTCTGTTTTCTATGGTCAGCGTCACGATAAAGAAATTAAAGCAGCAGATGCTGTTTGCGAATATTATAAAGTAGAGCATATCACACTTGATTTATCTACAATGTTCCAGTTCAGCGATTGCACATTGCTTCAGCATTCTGACGGAGAAATTCCAGAGGAGTCATATGACAAGCAGCTTGAAAAGACAGATGGCAAGCCAGTAAGCACTTATGTGCCATTCAGAAATGGATTGTTCCTTTCTAGCGCAGCAGCAATTGCACTTTCTAAGGGATGCTCAAAAATCTACTACGGCGCACATGCTGACGATGCAGCTGGCAACGCTTACCCTGATTGCTCTACAGATTTCAACAACGCTATGAACACAGCAATCTACGAGGGAAGTGGAAAGCAGCTTTCAATCGAGGCACCATTTATCAATAAGAACAAAGCCGGTGTTGTAAAGCTTGGCATGGAGCTTGGAGTTCCTTATGAGCTCACATGGTCATGCTATGAAGGCCATGACAAGGCATGCGGGAAATGCGGTACATGCATCGACAGAATTGCAGCCTTTGAATTAAATGGAATCAAAGATCCGATTGAGTATGAGAATTAATTAGGAGGTCTACTATGACAGATAGCAGAAAAGAAGAAGGAACACTTACACTTTTAGGAAATAAAAATAACGTATACCCAGACAACTACGCACCAGAGATGCTTCAGACATTCCTTAACAAGCATCCTGAGAATGATTACTTTGTAAAATTCAACTGCCCAGAGTTTACATCACTTTGCCCAATCACTGGTCAGCCTGATTTTGCAAACATCATCATCTCTTATGTACCAGGTGAAAAGATGGTAGAGAGCAAGTCATTAAAGCTTTATTTATTCAGCTTCAGGAACCACGGTGATTTCCATGAGGATTGTGTAAACATCATCATGAAGGATTTGATTAAGCTTATGGATCCAAAGTACATCGAAGTTTGGGGCAAGTTCACTCCAAGAGGAGGAATCTCTATCGACCCATATTGCAACTACGGCAAGCCAGGAACTAAGTGGGAAAAGGTTGCAGAGGACAGACTTTTCAATCATGACATGTATCCAGAAAAAGTAGATAACAGATAATAAATATGATAAATTTAAAGGCAGACAGATAGTCTGTCTTTATTTTATTTCTGGGAGATTTTTATGAGAATATTAATTACAAATGACGACGGTATAAATTCAGATGGAATCATTCGTTTGGCCAGAGCTGCCAAGGAGTTTGGTGAGGTTTGGGTGGTTGCACCTGAAAGCCAAAGAAGTGCAGCAAGCCACAGCATCTCACTTCATAGTTCTATTGATATTTATCCATGCGAGGAGTTTCCTGTGGAGGGTGTTAATGCATATTCTTGCAGTGGAACACCGGGAGATTGCGTTCGAGTTGGTGGCTTAAGCGTGATGCCAGAGCGTCCGGATGTGGTTCTTTCAGGAATTAATTTTGGATACAATTGTGCATCGGATATTCAGTATTCGGCTACCTGCGGAGCGGCTTTTGAGGGAGCCTTCCAGGGATATCACGCAATTGCCCTTTCGGAAGGGGCTTGTGATTGCCATCAGGTCACAGACAAATATATCAAGCAGGTTTTAAAGAAGCTTTTGGATGAGCCACTTGCTCCTGGAATGATTCATAATGTAAACTTCCCAGGATGCGAATTGTCGGACTGCGCTGGCATTTTATACGACAGAAAAGTTTCCCGAGGAATGTTTTATAAAGACTCTTACGACGTGGTTGAAAACCTGGATGATGGCGGTGTTAGATACATGGTAAATGGCTGCTATACACCGGTTGCAGAGGAGGGCACAGACTTTGATGCAATCCTTAATAACTATGTGTCTGTCGGGGTTGTAAATAATGTAGGTTATTGATATAATTACGATAGTTTTTCTATGATTTTTAGGAGGCAGATATGGCAGAGAACAAGAATTTTGTTATAAATATTAATGGCGATGGCGGTGTAAACATCTCTGAAGAGGTTGTTGGAATTATCGCTGGCCTTGGTGCTGTTGAGGTTGATGGTGTTGAGTCACTTGCAGGAAACCTTACATCAGAAACTATTTCAAAGGCAGGTCAGGGAAAGCTTGCAAAGGCTATCAGAGTAGTAGATAGCGAGCCAGGCAAAATCTCAGTACACATGGCTATCAATATGAAGTATGGCTACGAAATCCCAAAGGTTTCAGGCATGGTTCAGGAAAAGGTTAAGTCAGCAGTTGAGACTATGACAGGCCTTGAAGTTACAGCTGTAGATATTCGTATCGCAACTGTTAGCGTTGCAGCAAACAATTAATTAGGATTTATTTATTTTTTATGCATATTAATGTATAATTATGGGGTGCTATTTTAAGTAGCACCCTATATTAGTCTAAACTATTAGATTTTCAGGAGTTTGTATTTATGAATAGACATGAAATTAGAAAAGAAGTATTTAAGGCTGTATTTATGAATGAGTTTCATGATACAGAGGAAATGGATAGTGTAATCAGCACATTCCTTGGCGGCCGCGACAATGCAGAGGCAGAGGACCTCGCTAAAAACAATAAGACAGCTGAGGATGAGGAATACATCAAGACAAAGTCTGAGGACATCATTGCTAAGATTCCAGAAATCGATGAGCTCATCAACAAGTCAGTTGATGGATGGAAGACATCACGTATGGCAAAGGTTGATTTAACACTTATCAGACTTGCTTTATACGAAATCAAATTCGAGAATCTTCCAGTTGGTGTTGCTATCAATGAGGCAGTTTCACTTGCTGATGAATTCGGTACAGATTCTTCTGCAGGATTCGTTAATGGAGCACTTGCTAAATTAGTATAATGAATAAAAATGTATATAGTGTATCTCAGATAAATACATATATTGAGCGTATGTTTTCTGATGATTTTATGCTTGGAAACCTTTCCTTATCAGGGGAGGTTTCTAATTGCAAATACAATCATACAGGGCACATATATTTTACTTTGAAGGATGATAAATCATCTATTTCATGTGTAATGTTTGCTGGCAAGCGAGCAAAGGGACTGAAGTTTAACATGAAGGATGGTGACCAAATCGTGGTTACCGGATATGTTGGAATCTACGCAGCGGCCGGCAGATATCAAGTGTATGCAAACGAGATAGAGCTGGCGGGAGTTGGCGATTTATATCAGCGTTTCGAAGCTTTAAAGCAGGAGCTTGAAGAAAGCGGAATGTTTGATGCTATGTACAAAAAGCCTATTCCAAGCCACGCTATGAAAATCGGTATCATTACAGCTCCTACAGGAGCGGCTGTTCACGATATCATCCGTGTATCAAAGACACGAAATCCATTTGTGGAATTGGTTCTTTATCCTGCTCAGGTTCAGGGAGATGGGGCAGTGCCTTCCATCATTTCCGGAATCAATTGTCTGGATGAGATGAATCTGGATGTTATCATCCTAGGTCGTGGTGGTGGTTCAATCGAAGACCTGTGGGCCTTCAATGAGGAGCCGGTAGCACGAGCTATTTTCAAGGCCAACACACCAATCATATCTGCCGTTGGTCATGAAACAGATTTCACCATTGCAGATTTTGTGGCAGATAAAAGGGCAGCAACGCCTTCTCAGGCTGCAGAGCTGGCCAATTTTGTTTACGAGGATTTTGCTAGAACTGTAGAAAGATATTCCGACAGGCTCAACAGCACATTGGATTTCAAGCTTTCATCCATCACTTCTCAGCTTGAGAATTACAAATTACGATTACAATCTCTCAGGCCAGAGAACAAAATCAAGGCAAATCAGGACAAGCTTAACCATATGTATGAAAGGCTTAATAGCCTGATGAATGCAAAAATCGAACGCTATGAAAGCCGTTTGATTGCAGCTTCAGGTAGATTGGACGGTCTTTCTCCAGCCAAGCGATTGGCTTCCGGTTTTGGCTATGTGACAGGCCCAGATGGCAAAAAGGTTGATAGCGTATCAAATCTTTCTGTTGGAGATAGCCTTAGTATCAGAGTAAAGGATGGTATGTTGGAGAGCCAAATCACCAGCATTTCTAAGGATAAATAGGAGCGCGTATGGCAGAAAAAGAAATAAAAGAGACAACAATCGAAGAAAGCTTTCAGGCTCTCGATGAGATTATCACAAAGATGGAATCATCAGATGTTACTTTAGATGAATCCTTTGCGTTGTATAAAAGCGGAATGGAAGAGCTTCAGAAAGCTAATTCTAAAATAGAACAGACAAAGAAAGCTGTCATGGCAATCAGCAAAGATGGCGGTCTTGAGGTGTTTGAAGGGGTTGAGTAAAAATGGATATTAAAAACGAACTTAGCGTTAGGGCAGAATCAGCACAGGATGTTGTTTGTAGATTTTTGCCAGATGTAGAGGGTTTACAGGGCATCATTTTCGATGCTATGGAATACGGGGTTACAGCAGGTGGTAAGCGTCTGCGTCCTATTCTTATGAACGAGACATTTCAGCTTTTTGGCGGCAGTGGCGATGTTATCGAGCCATTTATGGCTGCTATTGAAATGATTCATACATATTCGTTGATTCACGACGATTTACCAGCTATGGATAATGACGAGCTTCGTCGTGGCAAGCCTACGGTGCATGTGGCATACGGTGAGGCAATGGGCGTACTTGCAGGTGATGCTCTTTTAAACTATGCTTTCGAGACTGCATTAAATGCTTATGATGCAGATATAGATGTAGTTAGAGTAACCGAGGCAATGCGTATTCTGGCCAGAAAAGCCGGCGTGTTCGGCATGATTGGTGGCCAAGTTGTAGATGTAGAAGCAGAAAAGAAGCAATTGGAAATGACAGAAGACAGGCTTCATTTCATCTACGAGCTTAAGACTGGTGCTTTGATTGAGGCATCTATGATGATAGGTGCTGTTTTAGCAGGGGCCAGCGAGGATCAGGTTTCTCTTGTTGAACGAGTTGCCGGTAAAATCGGCATGGCTTTCCAGATTCAGGACGATATCCTTGATATCGAAGGAGATGAAGCAAAGCTTGGTAAGCCAATCGGTTCAGATGAGAAAAATGAAAAATGTACTTACGTTACATTTGCAGGTATAGAAAAATCCAAGGAAGAGGTAAAGCGTCTTACAGATGAGGCGGTTGAGGAACTTAATAGCTTAGATAATCACAACGAGTTTTTAAATGAGCTACTTAAATACCTTGTCTACAGAGACAATTAAGATAGATTATGGTTCTTGAAAAAATAAAGCAACCTAATGATATAAAGAATTTAACAGAGGAAGAAATACAGGCACTTCCAGCTGAAATCAGAAGTTTTCTTATTGAGCATCTTTCAAAGACAGGTGGTCATTTGGCTTCCAATCTTGGAACTGTAGAGCTTACAATTGCTCTTCATATGCTTCTTGATTTTCCAAAGGATAAGCTTGTTTGGGATGTAGGTCATCAGGCATACACTCACAAAATTCTTACTGGTAGAGCAAATGAATTTGATCATCTTCGTCAGTACGATGGAATCAGTGGCTTCCCTAAGAGAGTAGAAAGTCCTTGTGATAGTTTTGATACAGGTCACAGTTCCACATCTCTTTCTGCAGCTTTAGGCTATTGCATGGCAAGGGACTTGGCAGGTGATGACTATAAAGTTTGCGCCGTTATTGGTGATGGAGCTCTTACTGGTGGACTTGCTTACGAGGCTTTAAATAATGCCTCTCGTTTAAAGAAGTCCAACTTCCTTATCGTTCTTAATGATAATGAAATGTCCATCTCTAAAAATGTAGGTGGTATGTCTACAAATCTTGAGCGTCTTCGTACTAGCTCAAAATACGTAGGCCTTAAAAATAATGTACTTTCATCTTTGGAAAGTTGGCCAAATGGTGAGCGTATCATCAGAAAGATTCGTAGCACTAAAAACGGCATCAAGTCTTTGATGGTTCCTAATATGGTTTTCGAGGATTTAGGAATCATGTATCTTGGTCCAGTTGATGGCCACGATATTAAGGCGATGATGGAGACATTCAATATGGCTATGGGTATCAACGGCCCAGTGCTTGTCCATGTCATTACTAAAAAAGGCAATGGCTACGAGCCAGCGGAGCGTCATCCATCTAGATTCCATGGTACAGATATTTTCGAAATAGAGACAGGACTTCCAAAACGCAATCCAAATCCTGGTTACACAGATGTTTTCTCAACTGTAATGCGTAAGATGGGAGATCGTAACCCAGAAGTTGTTGCTATTACTGCAGCTATGGCAGAGGGGGCTGGATTAAAGCGTTTCAGAAATATGTTCCCAGACAGATTCTTTGATGTTGGAATCGCTGAGGAGCATGCCGTTACATTTGCTGCCGGATTGGCACTGGGCGGTCGCATTCCTGTTTTTGCCGTATATTCATCATTCTTACAGCGTGCATACGACCAAATCCTTGAGGATGTTTGCTTACAAAATCTTCATGTGATTTTTGCAATTGATAGAGCAGGTCTTGTTGGTGCCGATGGAAGCACACATCAGGGTATTTTCGATGTTTCCTTTCTTACATCTATGCCAAACATGACAGTGATGGCTCCAAAGAATAAATGGGAGCTTTCAGATATGATGAAATTTGCAGTGGCTTATGATGGCCCAATCGCCATCAGATACCCTAGAGGCGAGGCTTACTGCGGATTAAAGGAGCATAGAGCTGAAATCGTCCTTGGTAAATCCGAGGAGATTAAGGCTGGTTCAAAGGTAATGCTATTTGCTCTTGGTTCCATGGTAAAGAAGGCTGAGGAGGTTGAAGAGCTTCTTAAGGCTCATGGAATTGATGCAGGTATCTGCAACGCTAGATTTGCAAAGCCGCTTGATCAGGCATATCTGGATAAAATCAAAAACGAATACGATTTAATTGTTACATTAGAAGAAAACGTTATTACTGGCGGCTTTGGCCAGCAGGTTCAGACTTATCTTGATGACAATGGCTATAATGGTCAGGTTCTTAAGATTGCTGTTCCAGATGAGTTTGTTAGACATGGCAGTGTTACACTTTTGTTTAAGGAGCTTGGCATGGATGCTGAGTCCATTACAAATCGTATTTTAGAAAAATTAGGAAAGTAATATGAAAGAAAGACTTGATATAGTATTAGTAGATAGAGGGTTTGCTCCTTCTCGTGAAAAAGCCAAAACCATGATTATGGAAGGCAATGTTTTCGTTAAAGGAAACAGAGAGGATAAAGCAGGCACTAAAATAGATGTAGATGCAGATATCGAAATCCACGGACAGCAGCTCAAATACGTTAGCCGTGGTGGTCTGAAGCTTGAAAAGGCTATGACT
>JAEEGI010016409.1_pt1 | contig 15295 bp, 14 predicted proteins | sample 8958751 | NCBI WGS metagenome assembly JAEEGI01 (sample SAMN16246545, study PRJNA631951) | gut metagenome | biome: gut microbiome; feature: rumen; material: KS-attached | host: Bos | place: Iran: Karaj | collected 2018-10
CAATTGCTGGATAAAGCCAAACTGGAACCATCGTGTCGCCATTACCACCCTCAGCTAGCTCGCCCCTATACTTTCGCTGGAATTCTCTCGCAACTTTCATAGCCCTATCTCTAAGTTTCTTCAAAGCAGCTGGGCTCATTCCTCCGTCCATATAAGCCTCTTGTAGCATATCTCTCAAATCATCGATTCTATCTAATTCAACATCTAGCTCAGGATTCGTCTCTCTTTCGGCCTCCAATTCTTTTTCATCCAAAGACTCTGAATTCTCTCTCTCTTTTGTTCTTTTAACAGCATCATCCGCTATAGCTTCTATTTCTCTTTTACGAGCCTTCTCTTCTTCTTGACGCTTCTTTTCCTCTATAACCGCATCAATTTCATCCTTCTCGTCAAGCAAGCTTGAGAACTTTTTATTACCTTCATCAAACTCATTAGATTTAGGATCCATTTCCTTCATGCTCTCATAGATATTATTAATAGAAAATTGCAAAGCATCAGCAACTCTAGTCAAACGACCCAAGAACATACCCCTATATACGTCAGCAACATCTTCCTTATCTTTAGATTTTTCCTTCAAATCTTTATAATCTTCCCCTAGCGTATCGATAAATTTTTTATCCTCAGTAGTCTTATCTTTTTTATCATAGAAAGATCTTGCATATTCTTGTATCGAACCAAGGACGCGTCCAATCCTAGATTTAAATGTTTCTTTCCCTTCTTTCTTTTCGCCAGACTCATCCTTAGAAGCAGTAGTATCAACTTTTTCTACACTCTCGCTCTTCTTTTTACCCTGGCCTTCTTCTTTCCATGCACGAGCTTTGGCTGCCACTTCTCCAAGAATTGCTTCCTTATCTCTCTCTTCACTACCAGTTTCGCCGCTCTTATCATCTGCACCTTTTTCTGCAGAACCAGATTCTTTATCTTCCGCAGATTCGGCAGCCTTATTATCAGAAGCCTCAGCAGTAGTATTCTCTTCTTTCTTATCGTCAGTTTTACGAGCATCAGGGTTCGCCTTCTCGTTCTCATTGTTCATCCAATCCTCTATAAATGCTCTCTTAGTAGCATCACGTTCAGTCTTTGACTCTTCTTCTAGTTGAGCCATGAGCTCTTCGCGTGTAATAGGAGCTTGATCCCAATCAGTAGAAGCAGCATCACCACCAATAATTCTTTGTCGATCTTTTCGTTTTTGAGTATCGTTTTGGTTTATTTCATCAACTACTCCTTCATTGTAGGCGAGGTTTTGGTCTATTGCTCTATCTCTACGTTCTGCTAGTACAGTACGTTGTACGTTTTCTTTTCTGCGTCTTAACGTATCTTCAAGAGCAGCTACTGTCTTTTTATCTCCTCTTGCTCTTGCTTGTTCTAGGGCAGCAGTCATTCCGATCATATAGTCATCGTTTTCAACCGCCGTACCCTGTTCTTCTCTTCTTGCCTCAAACTTAGCGCCTCTACCACCTTCTTCATTTGGTTTGCTTTGGCTATTTTCAAGGGTTAGACGATCACGAACTGCGTCAAATTTAGCACGTCTCTTTGCGTAAATCTCTTCTGAGATATCCCCTTTTTGATAGCTCTCTTCTAGATTCTTTATATTAGCTTCTACCGCTCTAAGATTATTAGCTGTTCTTTCTTGTTCTCTTTTTCTGTCGTCAGGATCATCGCTCAAATTAGACTCTGGATTTTCATAAGCCTCATTATCTCGTACGGTTTGATTATCCTGCATGTAGAAATCATATGCAGCTTTCCAACCTTCATCACCATAGGCTGCTTTAGTTGCTTCAGCTAGACGTTCTTCATATTTAGCTGCAGATTCATTAGGTCCTTGGTAGAAAGTACGTTCTTGGTATAGTTTTTCGTTTTGCTGCTTCTCTTCTTCGTTTCTCCTACGTGCATCGATTAACTCCTCTTCGATAGGAGGAATATTAAATTTTTCGCTCCCTTCCCCGCTTACTGGAGCTTTTTTAAAGCCTTCTTTCATATTAAATCTCCTCTAAATTTTTTATAAAATTTCCACTTACAGTGGTAAATATTTGTTGCATATCAATGCCGTTTGTTAAATAAAATCTATCCGCATCCTCAAAACTAAAATCATTATCCCTTATTAATTGCGTAAATTCATCTAATTTACTATCTGGCAAAGCTTCCGCCAGAGCCTTGCTATAAGCCCTACCCAAAGCCCGCTTTAACTGAGGTCTTTTCCCCTCATCCATTGCTCTCTCCTCGACCAATCGATCAATGAACGGACCAATCTGTTCCATGCGGTAGATTCTCCTTACGATTAATAATATCACTAACATTATACCATAAAAAGTTTAAAAAGCATAGCCTGTATCCCATCTGTTATATATCATATATAATGAATAGAATGAATATTTTAGCCATTGAAACTAGTTGTGACGAAACCGCCTGCGCCATCGTAAAAAATGGCACCGAAATTCTCAGCAACGTCGTAAATTCCCAAATCGATATTCATAAAATCTACGGTGGTGTTGTTCCAGAAATTGCCGCTCGCTCACATATCGAAGCCATTATGCCAGTAGTAGAAAAAGCCATCCTAGATTCAAAACTTACTTGGGAAAAAATCGACGCTATAGCGGTTACCCATACGCCTGGTTTATTAGGAAGTCTTTTAGTTGGTACTCTTACCGCACGCACACTTGCAATCCTACACAATAAACCACTCTATGCCATTCATCATCTTAAGTCTCATATTTACGCTAACTGGTTAGAGAATCCTAAGACAGATGCTCCGCAATTCCCTCTTCTTGCTTTAGTCATATCTGGTGGCCACACCCAAATTATTAAAATGAATCATCATAACGATTTTCATATCATCGGTAGTACACGCGACGACGCCGTAGGTGAAGTCTTCGATAAAGTTGCCAAAATTCTTGGATTACCATATCCAGGCGGCCCATCTATTACCCAAGCCGCTCTAAATGGTGATCCAACAAGGTATCAACTACCTATTCCGCAAGTCGATAATTTAGATTTCTCTTTCAGCGGACTCAAAACCGCCGTATTACGACGCATCCAAAAAGAGCTAAACCTCCCTATTTCAACACCTAGTTTTGAGCTTAAAGATAAACTCACAGAACAACAAGTCAACGATTTTGCGGCTTCATTTCAATCTACTGTCTCTACAATATTCGTTAAAAAACTCTCTAAAGCTTTAGTAGAAAATCCATCCACGCAATCCCTCATCTTAGCTGGCGGTGTTTCTGCTAACCAAAATCTTAAAGAAAATATTCAAAATACCTTCAATAAACAGGTTAAAGTTTACGTTCCGAACCCTAAATTCTCCACTGATAATGCCGCAATGGTCGCTTCAGCCGCCTATTTCTCAATCCAATCTGGACAAAAACCTACCGACCCGTATTCGCTCGACATCTCCCCTCGTTCTGTCATTTTTTAATAAGATGATAAACACCGCCCCAAAGTTTCTTCTTTAGGTTATTGATATGATATTTTACTGGCCTCAAAACCATCTTAAAACCACCAATATATTCTTCAATCTCTACCCCAAATCCACTTTTAAATTCAAGTAATTTGTTCGCCTTAGAAAAGTCTCCTTCTAAACCATAAAAATTCAAACGCTTTTGCCCTCTCTTTAGACATTCCTCCATCTGCCACTCCTGCATTACCGTCATGCCATTTAAGCGGCGGTTTTTTTGGATAGTACCAGATACAAAAGTAACAGTCTCTTGCGGTTGATAAAAAACTACACGTGCCGAAACTAATTCTTTATTTTCCTTTTTTCGTACCACCATAAATTGAACCTCATCGCCAAAAATATCCCAAATATCCTCATAATATTTCACATTCCTACCGTGCACACCGTTTTTCTCATTTGAATCATTTAGTGGCTTTATCCATTCATTCAACTCAGATTTATCTTCCAAAACATGTACTTCCAACTCTTTCTTCACTTTACGTAATTTGTTTCTTACATTCTTTTTAAAACTTGCACGCACTTCATCCATATCTTTAAAATCAGATAAATCCTTTATGCACATCCAACGATTTGCTTTGTTTTCAAGTTTTACTGTACGTCCCTCATATTCAAAACCAAGTTTCTTAAAAATAGCAAACAGTTCTTCTTGCTTATCCTCTTTCAACTTTTCACCATGTACGTCCCTAACTGAAAGCAAAACAGGCGGAAAAACCTCCAAGGCTGTAAAGTTTTCCTTCTTAGCAAATTTCACTAGCTCACTAATGAAAAATTCAACTAATTTCTTATCCTTATAATCCAAAATTGGCCCAAGCTGCAGCCAAGCTTCTTCGTTTCGCACTACCAGCATTCCTACCGCTAAAATCTTATCTTTTTCCGTCACACCTAATAAAAAAGTGTCGTAACCCATTCTTTTTCTTAGTTCAGCTCGCTTAGTACTCTGAAAAAAATTACCAACTTTTTGCTTTCTTTCAAATTTATCAAATTCTTTTTCACTTACCTCACCAAATTTCATACCTATAATTTTAGCACGCATAAATTCAGTTAATACTATTTATGCTAAAATCAATTCATGACATATGCGGAATCGTCAGAAGAGATCAAAAAACTTCTGGCCAAATACTCTGATACAAATCCAGAAGATTGGTATCTCTGCCTAAAGGCACGCTTTGGTATGTCTTTAGTGCTCAATACACTCAAAAAGACTACCCCAGAAACACGCACAGAAGTTATCACTACGCCTTTCACTTGCATTACGGCAATCAATCCTATTTTAGATGCTAAATACACACCAACCTACGCGTCATTAGATTCAAAACGTCTCAATCTTCAATCACCAGAAAAATTTATTAACAAAAAAACCGCTGCAATTATTTTGCAGAATACTTTCGGCATAGTTCCACCCCAACAGTTCTCTATCTCTCGTTCAAAAACTTCACCTCTTATTATTGAAGATGCAGCCCACTCCTTAACTCGTATGATTAAAGATGACAAAGGACAACCATTTGCCGATATATCAGTCCATTCATTCGGCGTTGAAAAAATCCTTCCTACTAAATTTGGCGCAGCAATTTATGTTAATCCAAAATTAGCCAAAACCAAACCAGAATTTTACAAAAAAACCGTTCAGGCATTCAAGCATCTCAAGCGTCCAAACCCCCTTCTCGCCTCACGTCTCATTACATACCGTTGTTCTAACGGAATCATCAATCATATTCCAGGTAATTCCAAAACAAAAATCAGGCATTTTCTTGGACGTTGCTCTATAGTTGAAACCGCCATAAAGCCTCTCGAACTCAATGGACGTCAAGAATCTCCAGTCAATACATCGATGCATGTCAATAAAGAAATCTTAAAACACCTCAAAGGGTTGTCGAAAAATCTTCATCAACGCACAAAAAATACTAGTTTTATCACGGCAGCACTCAAGAAAAATAAAGATATATCCCTGCCAAACTTCAATTCAAACGCACCGATGCTCGTAGTCCCAATTTTGCTTAAAACACCTAAAAAGGCAGATAACCTATACCAAAAACTCACCGACGCTGGTTTTTATATTCGCCGTTGGTATAACCCACCTCTATATCCTGGCCCAGCCGGTCCAAATATACTAAAAAATATTTATCACTACAATGCAGAATCACACCCTATCGTAAAAGAGATTTCTGGCCGAATTCTATGCCTTCCAACTGATCTAAGTCAACGTCGTACCGAAAAGCTGATAAAATTAATCAATAAATGAAATTAAATTTTCTACAAAGTTCAAAGTGGGAAGATTTTCAAAAATCCCAAGGTAAAAAAACCTTTCGCCTAAAAGGAGATGGTTTCGAAGTGCTCGCAATTTTAGACCACACACCCTTAGGTAACTATCTTTTTTGTCCTTATGGACCAGTACTAAAGAATGAAAGTGCCCTAGAACCAGCCATAGAAGCGCTCAGAAAGCTCGCAAGGCAACAAAAGGCCATCTTTATTCGTCTTGAACCACAAATCTACTTCACGCAAACTCAAATGCAGAAACTCGGCGCTAAAAAAGTCCACGATATAGAACCAGCAGCAACTTGGATCTTAGATCTCACTCCCCCACAAGAAGAAATCATTAAAGGTATCGAAAAAGAAAAAGCTCGCCTCTGGCGTAATTCTGCAAAAAAAGGCGTCTCATATAGAAAATCTACAGATCCAAACGATGTAGAAACTCTCACTTCCCTACTCTCTCAGGTGGCACAGAAAAATGATTTTACTCCCCACAAAACTAAATATCTCACCGATCAAGTAAAATCCAATATTGCAACAATGTTTATCGTTGAATTAAATCAAGATAATAAAATCACGCCTATCGCAGCCAGCATGATTTATGACGATGAAGACACAAGATACTATATCCATGCTGCGGCAGATTATACCCATCGTAAATTAGGAGCTGGAAGCAGCATCTTGATAGAAGAAATTCTTGATGCAAAGAAACAAGGCCTTAAATATTTCGATTTCTGGGGTATCACTACTAGTACAGATAAAAACCATCCTTGGTACGGTTTTACTCAGTTTAAGAAATCTTACGGCGGAACCGAAAAAATTTTTTCAGGTACCTACGACCTCCCAGTCAACAAATTTAAATACATCCTCTATTCCCTTCTCCGCCCAATCAATAAAATCCGTCGAAAAAATAAAATACTATAAAAACTATATATCTTTTCTGAAGAACATTCCGCAGGTCGCTGCCGAGGAAGAAGCGGCGGCTCCCTGTAAAGACGAGCGAGCCGAACGCCGTTTTTGAAGGAAAGATATATAGTTTTTACTTAATCTTATTTAAATCGAATAAGGGAGTTTTATCACGATCAATAATCTCTTGTGCTTTGCGTAAAAGCTTTTCAAGTGACTTAGGGGTAGAAGCGGAACCGACGTGTATAGTTTTTACTACCCTTCCCTTCTCCTTATAGCAAACTTGCACTCCAGTCGCCCCGCTACCAGTTTCAAATTTTCTTATAAAAGCCATTAATCTTAATATACACTATGCACTTAATTCGCGCGCAGCGCGAAAAAAATTTTTTTGGATTTTTACCCACCTTAATGTAATATTTTCCACAAAATTATAAAAACTAAAGCATAAACAATATCATATTTATTAGAATCCTCTTGCTTTAGCATCCCACATTATGCTAACATTTATTTAACAAACGCGAAGTCTTAGCGTTTGGGAAAAAGGTGGACAAAAAGATGATATATCAAAAAATTATATTTTTGGTATGTCAAATTTCGCGTGAAAAAAAGTCGCTCTCACGAGCGTTTTTTTCACGAAAAGATCCCCTTAATCTTAAAAGGGGATCAAAGAACGACATCAGTTACCTTTCTTGATCTCTATCTGAACGCTCTTTAATGAATAAACTAATACTACAAGCTAAGACACCCGCATCGAAAGAAAAAAGTAATAACCCAATTTCGATCATAAACAAACTACCACCTGTAAATCCAATAAAAAACATCATCCCGCCAAATATAAAGATTAGATCGAACATCGAAGATGTATCGAAAAAATAATCCCTATGACAGAAATAAAATCCTAAAGCAAATGATGCAATAATGAAGATAAAATACAAAGGATTCAAACAAATCACCTCCCCTAAATTATAGAATCTTTCTATTTACATTATATCAGTAAGGTTAAAATACTTTAGTGCACCAAAGGATGCTAAAATAAAGATATGAAGTTTCCAAAAGCCTATGAACCAGATCAATATGAGCCTGATATTTACGCCCTATGGGAAAAATCAGGCGCATTTAAAAAAGATAAAAACAAAGATGCCGAACCATATACAATCGTTATGCCACCGCCAAATGCTAATGGCAATTTGCACATCGGTCACGGCTTAACCATCGCTTTAGAAGATATACTAACCCGTTATCATAGGTTAAAAGGAAACAACACGTGGTATATACCAGGCGCAGATCATGCTGGTTTTGAAACTTGGGTAGTTTATGAACGAAAACTAGAAGCAGAAGGGAAGAGTCGCTTTGATTTTTCTCGTGAGCAACTCTATCAACAAGTATGGGACTTCGTACACTTACAACGTGGCAACATGGAGCTTCAAATTCGTGCGTTAGGCGCCTCTTGTGACTGGGACTCACTTACATTTACCTTAGACAATAAAGTCACAAATCAAGTGTATAAAACTTTCAAAAAAATGTGGCAAGATAATCTTATCTATCGCGACACCAAACTCGTAAATTTCTGCACTAAACATCAGACTGCCTTTGCGGATATAGAAGTAGTTCACAAGGATGAAGATGGTAAATTATGGGATATTGCTTATCCACTTGCGACCCCAGACAAAGAGCTAAAGGAAATCGTAATTAGTACAACTCGCCCTGAAACCCTTTTAGGTGATACCGCAATCGCAGTCAATCCAGATGATAAACGTTATAAACATCTCGTTGGCAAAAAAGTGAAATTACCTCTTACCGACCGTGAAATTCCAATCATTGCAGACGAACACGCTGATCCAGAATATGGCACTGGCGTAGTGAAAATCACGCCCGCACATGATCCAAACGACTACGAAGTAGGAGAAAGACATAATCTACCAAAAATCTCCGTTATTGGTTTTGATGGCAAAATGACAGCAGACGCTGGCGCGAACTACGAAGGGCTTACTACCGAAGAAGCTCGTAAAAAAGTACTAAAGAATTTGGAGACTCAAAATCTCCTACGTGGTGAGAAAAAAGTCGTACACTCTGTTGGGCATTGTTATAAATGTGGAACAATTATAGAGCCACTTCTGAAAGAACAGTGGTTCATCAATACCAAACCTCTAGCTAAGCACGCAATCGAAGTCTTAGAAGAGGGGAGGATCAAATTCTACCCTGCAAGCAAACAGAAAGCCCTTATAAACTACCTACAAAAACTTAAGGATTGGAATATTTCTCGCCAAATTCCATGGGGTATACCTATTCCAGCCTTCCAAAACATTGATGATCCGGAAGATTGGATCTTCAACATAGATACAACAAAAGAAACTATCGAAGTTGACGGAAAAACTTATCAACGTGACGAAGACACTTTTGATACATGGTTCAGCTCCGCTCAGTGGCCAGTTATTCTTACGAACGAGGATAAAAAACATTATCCTACCTCTGTTATGGAAACTGGCGCAGATATCCTATTCCCATGGGTTTCTCGCATGATTATGCTCGGATTGTATATTAACAATGAGGTTCCATTTAAAGACGTATACTTACACGGTTTAGTCCTTGATGAGCATAGCCAAAAAATGAGCAAATCTAAAGGTAATGTCGTTAACCCAATGGAAATAATTGCAAAATATGGCTCAGATTCATTACGCATGGGATTAGTCGCTTCCCGTTCGGCAGGGATTAATCAAGCATTCAGCAATAGTAAGGTAATCGCAAGTAGAAATCTTTGTAATAAACTATGGAATATCTCTCGTTTCATCCAACAAATGGTAGACGAATCTGACAGCTCCAATCTAAAAGAGTCATCCATGTCGGAAGATTGGATTAAAAAAGAGCTAACGATAGCAAATAGACATATCTGCAAATTATTGAGTCAGTATCGTTTCGCAGAAGCTAGTGAAATTCTTTATGATGTCATTTGGAATAAATATGCCGATTGGTTTATTGAGTCCGAAAAACTTTGGAAAAATACTAAATTACTACAAGATACTCTAACTTACATACTGATCATGCTTCATCCTTTTGCTCCGTTTGTCACTGAAGCAATTTGGCAAAATTTAACATGGACAGAAGGCGTACTCGCCAACCAAAAATGGCCAGAAGAGCTCATATATGACGCTGAGAGAGCCGCTAACTTTGAAGACATAATCATTATCGTGTCGAGTGTCAGAAGCCACTTAGCAAGCCTTAAAACAACCGACAAGCCTAAAATAGTCTTTGGCAACGACCCAATAGTAGATGATAATCAAGTCCTTATTCAATTCCTAACCAAAGCAAGCTCAACAATTCACTCAGATAATCCAAAAGGTCTCAACCTCAATATAGAAGGGCATAAGGTTTATCTCGACTTACCAGAAAAAGTCATAGAAGAATATAAAGAGACTTTAGAGCAAAAAATACTCAATCTTGGTAAAGAAATAGAAATCCTTGCTCGTCGTTTAAGTAACGAAAACTATATCAAAAAAGCTCCGGAAAGTCTTATCCAAGAAACAAAAGAGTCCGTAGAACTAAAATCCCAAGAATTGCAAACGATGAAAACAGAATACAACCAAATTTAACTCTTGCCATTAGCGTTTAATCTTTTTAAACAATCATCCTATTATTTCTCTAGAGAAATATCGCAAACATTTTTTGTACTTTAGGAGGGAAATATGGATAAGAAAATGCAATCAGGAGTATTCGTACCCTTTGGCTCATTCTATGATATAGATGAGCTATGTGAGTATAATTTTGATCTGGAAGAAATCATCACTCTTAAAAATTTGCAGCAAAGAAAACTGTTCTTAAGTGATTGTAATGAGGCTGGTGGATTTGATAACTTCGATATTGATCGAATTTGTGCCAATATTCTTCAATACAATAGGGACGACGCAGAAAACGATCTCGCACCAGAAGATCGTACACCAATTTTACTTTACATTGATTCATTTGGTGGATCACTTGTCAGCTGCTTTAAACTGATTGATATAATCAAACTCAGCAAAACACCAGTTTATACCATCAATACAGGAACTTGGTATTCAGCAGCGTTACTTATCGGTATCGCTGGTCATAAACGTTTTGCAACAGCAAGTTCAACTTTCCTACTACACGATGGAGTAAATGGTTATATGGATTCACAGAGTAAGGCAGAAGACTACGCAGATTTCTTTAAAAAATTCAACAATGTAGTAGTGAAAAAATACGTAATAGGGAATAGCGAAATAACTAACGAGGAATATGAAGAAAATCGTCGCAAAGAGTGGTACTTCTTGGTAGATGAAGCAAAAGAAAAAAAATTAGTAGACGTTATCATTGGTGTCGACGAGGGTTATGATATTTATAATATTTGCTAGTTTGTATTTTCTTGATATATTCCCACACTCGTTCTCTACAGAGAGAACAAAAAACGCCCCAACCCAATATCAGGGGCGTTTTTTATACCGAAAACTAAAAGGCAAGTTTAGCTCTAATGTCTTCAAATTCATCTTCAGAAAACGAAAGAACCCTACCTGGCTCCCAAGTTTCATCAAGCGGTTTTAAGTGTACATGGGTATGCGGAACATCAGTGCCTATAACTTCAATTATTGTACGTTTCCCAGTAACATCTTCCATATGTTTAGCGACCTTTTTTACCGCCGCCCATAACGCTATATAATCTTCGTCTTCGAGATTATATACCTTATCAACTTCTACTTTTGGCACAACTAACGTGTGTCCTTCTGTTTCAGGATTAATATCTAAAAAGGCTATATTCTTTTCGTCCTCATAAACCCTATAGCAGGGGATTTCACCATTTATAATCTTCGTAAAAACGCTTGCCATTCTACTCCTTTCTCTTTCTTAAATTTTAACATGAAAAAGCGCCGGTTCTCACCAGCGCTTGTCGCTATCCATAGATGGGGACTAAAGTCAACCTATCTTCACTAAAAGCTATACCAAACATTTCAGTATCAAGATAAGTTCTCATCCATGAAGGAATAATAATCCTCTTTTTTGAATCCACCGTAACAGTTGGATAACAAAAGAAAGAATCTTCCTTAAAATTTGGCGCAAAGATGAATACAAGATTCGGATCAATTGCATATTCTAACGCAAGAACTTTCACGTCATCACGTAAGAATGCACCTAAGCAAATTCTACCTTGCTTGTCCATCTTTACAATATTTGCGACCATATCATCTTTAGTCACTTTCATCCCTCCCGACTATCAATGTACCCTTTTGACTAGCATTAATATTATAACATAATTCCAACAATATACAAGATATATTACTCCTTATAGAGCTTTAACCTCTATGCTCTGCATGATAAAATAAGATCGGAAGCGTGGCCGAGTGGTTGAAGGCGCACGACTCGAAATCGTGTAGGCTAGCAATAGTCTCGGAGGTTCGAATCCTCTCGCTTCCGCCAGGAAGTGCAGACATGATGCTTTTAGTATCGTGACTGAACTTCTTGAAGTTGAAGACTTTTTATTACAAAAAGAAACTTTACGCTATAATAATTTTATAAGCATAAGGAGTTAATATAATGGACAAACAGCAAGCCGTTGATAGTGGCACAAATGCCACGAAACCAATAGCCAACAACAAAACGACGGCGGCCACTCAAAAAAATAATCAAAAAACAAAAGCAGATTTATTAGAAAAAATTAAACCTGTTATTAAAAAATATAAGGTATTTTTTATAATTGCTTTAATTGCTATAATTGCGATCGCCGTAGTTATTTTCCTCTTAACTAAACCGATATCAAAAGACGAAGCAGCTCAAAAATTCTCCAGCATGATGAATCAACAAAATAGTCTCGCTGTAGATGTAAAAAATGATGCAAAAGTATTAGACATAGAAAAACTGCAACAAGATGCAGGGAAAATGGTTAATACATTAGATGAAAACATCCAAACAATCAATGATACAAAGTGGCCAGAAGGCCTCAGTAATAAGGCTAAAAGGCTTAGTGGAGAAAATCTATCCGACATGGATATTCTAGTTGAAGATTTAGAGAAAGAAAAAGAGTACTATAAAAAAATTGCAGAGTCATCTGAAGAAGAGACGTTAAAGTCTTTTAACGATAACCTCACCTTTGGTATATCCGATACAGACACAATACGCAAAAAACTCGGTTTACCAAGCGCTGCTTCTGAAAAAAAGAATTATCACGAATATACCGAAGATGAAGTAACTAAAAAACTACAGGAAAATGCCGTAGAGATTACCTTAGGAAAATTCAATATCGAATGTAAAACTGAGTACGGCTATACAAATTGCAAATCTAACATGGACACTGCTGTAAGAAATAAGTCTAAAATTAACTTTACAAACGGAGGGAGCATCGACGTTACAGCGTACGATCAAAGCGGTAACCCTATCGATTCTGATACGATCTACTTAGGGAATAGACTCGAAAAAGGACAAACCGCCAAACAAAAAATCTTCGAATATATCAAAGAGGAAAACCGTTCTAGTTTTCAAAATAATCCAACCTTTAAAATTACAAAAGTACAAATCTATACTCTTGATTAAAACAACTTCTTAAATAAAAAAAGACCCACTATAACAGGTGGGCCTTTCTGTGATTAAAATTCATCGTAAATTATCTTGTGGTATTCTTCCAAAGTTAAGTTCTGTTCGTACATCTCTTTAGCGGCTTCTTCGCCAACATATCGAATATGCCAAGGCTCATAAGAATATCCCGTTATATCCTCTTTACCTTCCGGATAACGAAGAATAAAACCGTAGTCAGCTAAGCGTTCATGAACTTTCGCAAAAAGTTCTTTTTCTGCTAGCATGTCATCATTATCACGGATATCTTCACCATCTTTTATCAGAAAGATGTCGATAGCAAGGCCTGTGTGATGTTCGGAATAACCAGGTTCTGCAAGATATTCTTTACAATAATCCTCACCGTATTCCTTTTCAAAACGTTCCCATAACGCCATCTGTTCATCAACAGTACGACATGCGCTATCAAGCTCAATATAGACATCTTCCATCGATAAATCATCTAATAGTTGCACGAAATGTTTATAGGTTTCTTCTTCGACAGAAAAATCCTCTCCATAACAATTCTTCACATCCATTAAATTAATATAGCTATACCAATTTTCTGGAAGAATATTATCCTTATTCACCAAGGTCAGATAAAGATCGGAATCATCCGGATATACAATATCAGCATCCCCAACAGTGCAAGCAGTACAACAAACTAACATCACTATACTTAAGACAAAAACAACAAATTTCCTCATAAGGTACACCTCCCGTTTACCCATAATGTTGCTACAAAAGTAGCCTATATTTATAGAGTCAAAAAATATTATAACATCTTATGATACGCCAGTCTAGGCCTACTTCAGGGTCTGCATCGTCCTTTGCCAATCTAATCTCTGCCCAATTTCAACTTGTTCTTGTTCATTTGCGAGCCTTGTAATTCTATTATCTGCCGAGGTAGTACCATGATAATCATAACTCCATGACAGTTGCAATTTAGGCAACCCCGCCTCTTTAATACTACTCATACATAAATCTTTATTTTTTAAACAATTTCTTCCAAGCTCATCCCACTTCTTTAAATTTACCTTATTAACGTTTATATCGATATTAGCTTCAATTGCAGCAGAACGTGAAACATCTTTATTGAAAGTCTGATCAAACATAAAATTTCCCATAGAATAAACAATTAAACGGTTTTCATAAGCTTCTGTGTTCTGAATCCAGTGCGGATGATCACCAATTACAGCTTCAACACCATAATCTATCATCTTATGATAAAGATTTTGCCTAATTTCATCTGAAGTCGCCTTATATTCCGCTCCCATATGCGGCATAGCAATAGTCGGCAAGATTTCCGCATATTTCTTCATATTAAGTAAAACGTCTTCGGTAGGAACACCATAAACACCATGCGCACTACAAAAACCAAATGGTAATTGGAAGGTCTTTGTTGTTTTGTCGTTATAAGCTACACGGACGGGCAACACAATTACACCGCAATTACCCTCTCCATCCTTATAATCATAACTGCCAAAATACTGTATCCCATTTTCATCTAAATGTTTTTTCGTCTCCGCAAAACCAGCTACTCCTTGATTATCTGTATGATTATTGCCCAAAAGAAAAGCCTTAAAATATTTCTTAGCCTCTGGTAAATAATCTGGGTCACAATTAAATTTAAAAATCGTATTTTCTTCTTGGTCATTGTGCCCATTATTTGTTACGGGGCACTCTAAACCGCCGATCCAAGCATCATATTTTTCCGGCTCCAAAGTACTTAGTTGCGAAAAAGGGTATTTAACGCCAAGTTCAGACGCCCTTGCATTTTGATTAGTTCTACGCCCCCAAAAAGTCGTACCGGCAAATAATAACTTTGCCTTTGCACTTGTAATCTCTTTTTTCTGTTTTTTTGGCTTTTCGGCATCTTTAATGATATCTGTTTTATTTAAGCGGAAGGGTATAGCTTTCGCCCCAATCAATACACCAAATAACACCGCCATTACTAAGCCAAATATAAGAACGGTTCTCTTCATGCTAACTTTAGTCTAACACAGAGAAGCATAAAAAACGCCGCCAATTTGGCGGCGTCATTAAAGAGCTTGGAATCTATTTCATTCCATATTTTTTCCTCTCTTGTTCGGAAAGATACGGTTCAAGACGATTCTTAAACATATATTCCAAGATTGTCCTTGC
>JAEEGI010016410.1_pt1 | contig 15294 bp, 8 predicted proteins | sample 8958751 | NCBI WGS metagenome assembly JAEEGI01 (sample SAMN16246545, study PRJNA631951) | gut metagenome | biome: gut microbiome; feature: rumen; material: KS-attached | host: Bos | place: Iran: Karaj | collected 2018-10
TGGATATTGGGAAAAATAATTTTTAGTATATTTTTTTATTTTTTTTTGAATTTTATTTAATTTTTTAATGGTTGATTTTTATTTTTATTATATTTTAATGAAATAATAATATTTTATTTTATTATTTTTTAGAAATAATCAATCTTTATTTTTTAATTCAAATTAAAAAAATATGTTTTATTTTTAGTTTTTGATTATATTAATTTTAAATCTCCAGTTCCTACTTGGTTTTCCATATCAGAAATTCTTCTTTGTAAAGCAACTAATTTACTCATTAAAACAGTTTTTTCTCCTTTTAATTGAGTGATTAATTTTTGTAATCTATTATTTTCTTCTTTTTGAACAACTAAATGTTTTTTCATTTCTTCTTCAACTTTTGCTAATTCTTCTAAAAGAGATTTTTTCATATCCAAAGTTTTTTCTTTTAAAACTTTTTCATGTTCACTTTTTTCTCTGTCTAAAGCTTTTATGTCATCAATATTTGCTTGTAAATCTTCATTAATAACATCAATTGCTTGTTCTAAAGAAGCTATTTTTGATTTTAAAGTTACATTTGAAGAAGGTCCAATTTGTTTTTTATTTATATTTGCAAAATCTTCTCCTTGATCTGAAGGTTTCATTCTTTAAATTTATTAATTTTAATTATTTATTCTTTGAATAATTATATTTTTTATAATTTTTTCATTATAATTTATGACAGAATAAGTTAATATGGATAAATAAGAATTAATTCAATTATTTTTTTAAAAATGAAAATTTTCAAAGAAGATAATGAAGAAGATAATGATTATTATAATAGACAAAAGCTGGTAAATCCATCTTATTTGGAAAAATTAGATTCAATAAATTTTCAAAGTAAATCAAAAGATTATTCAAGTGATTCCCCATATAATAATTTAAAATATTATTTACATAATAATAATAAAGTGATAATTGATTTAGTTCCTATTCCAACCACAAGTGAATATAGTGAAGGAACTGAATCTCCTACAAAATATAGAATGCTTAATTTAGAAAAAAGGGAAATCGAACATTTTAAAAAAATTGAAGATAGTTATAAAGAAAAAGTAAAAAAATTAAAAGAATTAATAAATATTGAAGGTAAATATGATTTAAATATTACAAATTGTGTTAAATTAAAATTTATTATTTCGTATATTAAATATGAAATATCTATTTTTAATAAGGAGGATAATTCTACTATTAAAGTATATAGAAGTTATAGTGAATTTGAAAATTTAAGAGAAATATTAGTGAATAAATATGCTTGTATATATACTCCTCCTTTACCTGGAAAAGTTTTCTTTGGAAGTTTAAATAATCATTTAATTGAAGTAAGAAAAAAATTTTTACAAATTTTTTTACATGAATTACAATATTTAGTTTATTATTTTTATGATTCTCCTGAAATTAAAGATTTTTTAGATCCAAAAATAATTAATTTTATTCCTAATTCAAATTTAAATATAAAGTATTTATCATATTTATCTATTGATGAATGTATTAATCATATGGAAGATTATTGTAAAATTGCAAGAAAAACTTTTATCAATCATATTCAAAATATAAAAGATAAAATTGTTCTTAAATTAAGAGAAGATGATATGAATAATAAAGAACAACTTCCTGATTTAATTATTAGACAATATCCTAGAATTGTTATTCAAAAAAATATTTCAAGAATTTCTCAGTTTTCAGAGAGTTTAAAAAATCAAACTAATTTTATTGATAATATTTATACTGTTTTAAAAGATATTAAAGAAAAAGAAAAAGATTATATCGAAGTTGAAAATTATTTTTATAAAAATTTAATGACTTTTAAAAATGATTATATTTATTGTTTATCTTTTGGAAAAACTAAAACTAAAAACATTAATTATAAAAAACAAGAAAATATAGAAAATCAAATTTTGAATAATCCAAATCAAAGACCAAATTATATTCTTATTAAAAATATAACAGATTGGTCATATAGAGAAGGAACAATAATTCAAGCATATTTAGATTCTTTTACTTCATTAAATTTTTTTTTAGAAAAAGAAAATGAAGTAAAAAAAGATATTAGAAATATTAAAAATTCAAAATATAAATATAAGAAAAAAGAGGAGTTAAATAAATTGGTAAAATTAAATAAATTACTTAATGAAACAATAATTTTAAATACTATTTATTTACATGATGTGAGGATTGATAGATATAAATATTCAAGATTTCATCTTTATTATAATGCAATGAAATTTGCTATTCAAAAAAGAAAAGAATCTTCAATAATAAATAATGAATTATTAAAAGAAATTGTTTTTCCTTAAGTGCTTTTTTATTTTTTGTTTATAAAAAAATTTGAAAATTTTTTTAGAATTTTTAAGTTATAAATGATAAATAAATTATATCTGTTAATATAATGATTTATATATAAATTTAAAAATTATAAGAATTATTTAAAAATTTATATCTGAAATAAAACTTGAAATAATAAATTTTGATATTTTTTATAAAAAAATTTCAAACCTATAATTTTAAAAATCTTCAAAATTATTATGAACTTCCTTATTTTTACTATAATCAACGAAAATTTGTGATAAAGAAACTTCTTCACTTTCTTCTTCTAACCCAGCATAATTATGTCCTATATTATAATCATTTTTCAATCCAGGAATAATTCCTTCTAAATTATCACCATATAAATTCACTTTAATATTATGCATATTATCATTATTATCTTCATCAATATAATATTCTTCTGGATATTGATCCTCTTTCTCAATAATACCATCAATCATTTCTTCTTCATGTCCTTTTCCAGGAATAATTCCAGAAATAATATAATCTGGTTGATTTTCATCTATTTTTTTTGGTTCTTCTGTTTCATATTTTGGTTGAACCATTAAATTATCTTCATATCCGATTTCTTGTTCTTCAAATTTTTTGTCTTTTTTCTTATATTTTTCTGTTTCTTGCTTAGGTTGAGTTATTAAATTATCTTCATATCCAATTTCTTGTTCTTCAAATTTCTTATCTTTTTTCTTATATTTTTCTTGTTTTTGTTTAGGTTGAACCATTAAATTATCTTCATATCCTATTTCTTGTTCTTCGAATTTTTTATCTTTTTTCTTATATTTTTCTTGTTTTTGTTTAGGTTGAACCATTAAATTATCTTCATATCCAATTTCTTGTTCTTCAAATTTCTTGTCTTTTTTCTTATATTTTTCTGTTTCATATTTTGGTTGAACCATTAAATTATCTTCGTATCCGATTTCTTGTTCTTCGAATTTCTTATCTTTTTTCTTATATTTTTCTTGTTTTTGCTTAGGTTGAACCATTAAATTATCTTCATATCCAATTTCTTGTTCTTCAAATTTATTATCTTTTTTCTTATATTTTTCTGTTTCTTGTTTAGGTTGAACCATTAAATTATCTTCGTATCCTATTTCTTGTTCTTTGAAATTATTCTTTTTTCCTTTTATAATTCCTGCATCTTGCGAATTATTATTTTCCATTTCATAAATCATTGAAGTAATTTGATGTTTTCTACGAAACTCTTCTTCATCCATATAAAAATCCATTGGTTTTTCTTCTTCTTTTATTGCTTCTTTAATTTCTTCATCAGGAACTCCAATACCAGGAATAATGCCAGATATAATAAAATCAGGTAGATTTGGATCGATTGTATTATATTCTTTTTCTTCATATCCTACTTCTTGTTCTTTAAACTCATTTCTTTTAGCAGCTCCAGCGTCTTTATTATCATCCCCTTTCAATTGACCATCATTATAATCAACAACTTGTTCTTCAAATTTCTTTTTCTTTTGTTTAACTACACCTGCATCTTTATTATCATCTCCTTTCAATTGACCATCATTATAATCAACAACTTGTTCTTCAAATTTCTTTTTCTTTTGTTTAACTACACCTGCATCCTTTTTATCATCCCCTTTTAATTGACCATCATTATAATCAACAACTTGTTCTTCAAATTTCTTTTTCTTTTGTTTTACTACACCTGCATCTTTATTATCATCTCCTTTCAATTGACCATCATTATAATCAACAACTTGTTCTTCAAATTTCTTTTTCTTTTGTTTTACTACGCCTGCATCTTTATTATCATCTCCTTTCAATTGACCATCATCATAATCAAAAACTTGTTCTTGAAATGGTTTATCTTTTTGAATATATACTCCTCCTTCCTCATTTACTCTTTCATCTTTTTGATTATTTTCCATATAATTTACTTCTTGTGGGATTTGTGGATCTTCATATTCATAAACTTGTGTATTAATGAAATGTTTTCTTAAACCATTCTCCTCATTATCCTCATATTCAACATTATCTCCTTCATTAATTCCAGGAATAATTCCTGAAAATTCTTCTTCATCATCATCATATTCATCTAAAGGATATTGTGTAGGATCAGTTTTACCAACAGTATTTTCTTGATTAGAAGTTATTCCTTCATGTTTAAGATTATCATCATCTTTATCGAGATAATCAACTGAAATTGGAACAAACTTTTTCTTTGGTTTCTTTTCTGGTTCATCTTTTGGTTTATCTAAGTCTTCTTTAATTATTTTTGGCTCTTTTTTTGGTTCTGTGATATTTGTTTTTTCAGTATCTGATTTAATCGGATTTTTATTTATTTCTTTGGATATTAAAGAAGTTTCTTTTGGTTTTTCTGATTTACTTGGTTTTAATGTTGTTTTATTATCCACTGATTTTATTTCTTCTATTGGTTCTAATCCTTTAAGTGATGATTCAATTTGATCTAATGGAATATCATTTAAAGCATTATCTATTATTTGTTTATTTATTATAAGTGGGCTTATTACATCTGGTTTATTGTCATCTGGTTTTTTATCATCTGGTTTTTTATCATCTGGTTTTTTATCATCAGATTTTTTATTATCAACAATTGGTTTATCGTCTTTTATTGGTTCTATAATATTATTTTTAAGATTATCAGATTTTAAGGGTTGAGTTTCATTATTATCTTTATATATTATATCATCTAATATTAATTTTTCGTTTTGATTTGGTTTACTTATATTATTAATAGAAACAATTTCAACTGGTTTTTCCATTAATTTTGGTTTTTCATTTTGAGGATCTTTATCAACATTAATATCATTAGGTTTCTCTTCATTATTATCTTTATTTATAACTGTTGGTTTAATAACAGCAGGTTTTTTAATAACTGGTTTAGGATCTTTTGGAGGTTCAATAATATTATCTTTAATTTTATCTTCTGGAATTAAACTTATATTAGATTTCCCATTTTTAGAATCTTCTTTAACTTTTGGTTTTTCCTTTTCATTAGGTTTATTGATTTCCTTAGATATTTTCATATCATTGGGTTTTTCATTTATTGTTGGAGCATCATTAACTATAACTTTATCTAAAACTTCAGCTTTTTCATCTTCATTTTCTCTTTCAAATTCTAAAATAGGTTTTCCTTCAATAAGTTTTGGTTTGTCGATTTCAATATCTTCAAAATAGGGTTTAACATTATTATCTTTTTTACTCTTTTGCTTAAATTCTCCTTTTAATTTATGTATATTTTTTTCTTCTTCTTCAGGTTCTTCAAATTTTTGTTCTATTATATTAACTTTTTTCTCTTTAATTCCATTTGGGTTTTGTAATTGAATTAATCTTTTAATAGGTGAAATTTTAGGAGCATCATCTCCAGCATTAGTTTCAGAATATTCAGGATATTCAACTTCACTATCAGGACCAGAAGAATCTCCTTCTATTTTTTGTAATTTTCTAATTAATTCTTCAGGTAATTTATATTCACCATATTTAAAAGATCTTTTCTTATTTTTTTCATTTTTGAAAATAAATCCAGTTTCACTTCTTAATCTTTTCCCATTAAAAATTCTCTTTTGAAATAAAGGTTGATAATATTCTGGTGAATAAGGAACATATTCAGTTCTATATTCACTTTGTGGATTTTTAGATATTTCTCCAGTATGAACAGATAAATTATATTTAAGAGTACTTATATGATTTGGATTTATTGTATTTTCATTTCTAAGAGAATCAACTGATTTAAACATTCTTGATTTATTATTATCAGAAAAATTTCGTTGAGAATAATTATAATTTGGATTTTGGTTATATGAATTTGGTAAAACATATCTTGCGCTTTCACGAAGAATTTCACCATTTTTATGAGAAATATTATTTGAATTGCCCATAAACCAGTTTTGGTTGTTTATATTGTGCTGATAATTTAATTTATATTGATCTCCTAAAGAATGACGATTAAAATGATATGGATTGTTATATGATACATCATATATGTCTCCAATATTCATTTTTACGGTTTTTAAATTAAATTATTGTTTTATTTTTGTGTTATATTTAATTTTGTATTATTTTAGGTATTTTATTTTTTTTTAATACCAGTAAGAAAATGTTTTTATTTATTTTTCTATCAGAAATTTTATTTTTTTTTCAATTTTTTAATATGGAATTAGAAAAAAAAAATATTTTAATATATCCTGATAAAGCTTTTAGAAAAATAGGGAATAGAAAATTTTTTTGTAAAGGAAATTGTTCTTATTTAATAAAACCAATAGGATTAATATTAACATTATTATTAATATTAATAGAAACAATTGGAACAATATATTTAACAATAAATTACTCAAATCAAATATCTCTAATAATAATATTAATAATATCTATTATTGAAATTTTTCAAATAATATTTGTTGGAATTTCTAATCCAGGAGCTTTTTTCCCAAATTTTGAAAATGAAGAAAATGATTTTAGAACTTCAATGATGATTGCAAGTTTAAATAAACAAGAATTTTTTCTTAAATATTGTTCAACTTGTTTTATTGCTAGAGATCTTAGAGTTTTTCATTGTAAATATTGTAATTTATGCATTTTAAGACATGATCATCATTGCCCTTGGTTAAGTAATTGTATTGGATTTCAAAATAGAAAAAAATTTCTTTTTTTAATTTTTATTGGAAATTGTTATAATATTTCATATGGTTATTTTTTATTAAATTACTTTTTTCACTTTATTAAAAATAAAATATTTAAATTTGATTTTATATTAAATATTTGTTTATTATGTATTATTTTCCTTTCTTTTTTATTTCAATTTTCTTTAAGTATTGCTCAAACTATTTATATTTCAACTAATCAAACAACAAGTGAAAGACTTAGAAGAGCAAAAAATATGAAAAATCCTTATTCTTTGAATAAATGTATTCTTAATCAAAAAGAATTTTGGTTAAATCCAATTAATTATAAAAATAGATTTGTATACAATGAAAATGCGAAAATATTTTTACAAAAAAATATGTTAATTAGTGATTATATTAAAAAAGTAGATGAAATTTATCCAAATAGAAAAATTATAAATTTAGTTTCTAACGTTTCAGAAATTAGTCTTGAATTATCTGAAAAAAAAACAGATGATCATTATTCTAAAGAAGATTCAAAATTAAGTGAAATATTAGTTAAAAAAGATTAGTAATATTTAATATTTAATATTTAAAAATATGTATTTTGATTTAAATTAAAGAAATAAATAAAATTTTTATATCAAAATTAAAATTAATTTTCTCTTAAAAACCTAAAACATTATTTAATTTATATTTATTCATTATTAAAAAAATATAATTTCAAATCTCAAGTTAATATTAAATATTTTTAACATTAATTTTTCACTTTTAAAATAAATGATATTTTGATTTATATGAACAAAGAGAATAAACATGAGTCAATAAAGGAAAATTATTATTTGATTAATTCATTCAATAAACTTTGAAAAAAAATTTATCTTTTCTTCATCAATTATTTCACACAAATATTTTTTATTTATTTAGGCAAAATTATCTTAAAACTCCAAATAATATTTATGCTGATTCTTTATTATATAATAAATTTATCATTCTTAATAATTTTTTTCAAAAAAGATTTTGTTTATTTTATTGGCTCAAATGTCAATAATTTTTATATAAAAAAGAAAATAATATCTAAATACTTGAAATTATATTTATATGGAAATATTATTCTAATTTTAATTATTATTCATCTTTAGTTTTTTCAATGAATTACATTTAATATTCTATAAAAGGATTTCAAAAATTATTCCTTTTAAATATTATTATAATACATAAATTTTTATTTTTTAGATTAATATTTGTGTATTTATTTAAGTAAATATTTTATATATTATAACAAATAGACTTTTAATACTAATATAAATATATTATTCCTCATTATTTTTCTTTTCTTCTTCTTTCTTTTCTTCTTCATCTTTCTTTTCTTCTTCTTCTTTCTTTTCTTCTTCTTTCTTTTCTTCTTCTTTTTTTTCTTCTTCTTCTGTCTTTTCTTCTTCATCTTTCTTTTCTTCTTCTTTCTTTTCTTCTTCTTTAACATTATTTTTACCTATTAATTTTTGTTTTTCATTATTTTTATTCAAATCATTAGGAGTTAATTTTCTATTATCATTTTTTTCATTATCTTCACTATCATCTTCATTTAACTCATCAATAGATTCCTTCATAGGTTTACCAACAGTTTCTTGTAAAAATATCATTAAAAACATAGCAATTACACATAAAATAGAATATAGAATAAAATTAGAATCCATAGTTAACAATTCTAAAAACATAGGAGAAATAATAGAACCAGCATTTCCAAAACCAGCATTAATTCCAAAACCAATGGATCTTACTGGAGTTGGATAAACTTCTAAAGAATAAGTATAAAAAATAGTATGATTTGCACTAATGCAAAATCTAGCTAATAAATCTAAAATAAAATATATTGTTTGATTTAAATTAATAAAAGCAAGAGATAAACAACATGAAATTGTTATTACAAATCCACCCCAAATTGTTCTTTTTCTTCCTAAACATGGTATTTCCATTAAAATTCCTGAAATAAAATAAGCAAAAGCTTCTGCAATATATAATATTATGATATTAGTATATATATCTCCTGGAAGTGATTTACTTCCAACTGCTATTCCATTATAAATTCCACATGCAGTTAACCAACAATAATTTAATATTAAAAATTTATATCTTATAGAAGGATATTGAATAAAAGCATATGCTGTTATATGTTGTAATTTCTTTTTCTTTAATAATAATAATTTATTAGTTTCATTTTCATCATAAATTGAATCAGTTGGTAGATGGTCTTCTATTATTTCTTCATCATCATCTGTACTTAACATAGATAATATATCTTGATATTCTTTAGTCAGTATTTTTTCATCAAATTGTTTTTTCAAACCATTAAATTTTGCAATTCCTTGTAAAATTTCTATAGTTTTTTCTATTTCATGCTTATGTATTGTTTGCCTGGGTGAATCATAAATAAAGAATAAAATAATTAGCATCATAATAAAAGTACATACTATTAATATTATAAAAACAGTTTTCCATTGTAATACAAATTTAAATAATAAAACATAGACAATACCACAAAAAGTATATCCAATATTAACTATATTACCAAATAATGATCTTCTTTCTGGTGAAACAGATTCTTCAACTAAAACTAAAGAACTATAACATAAAAAATTTCCAAAAGTTCCAACAAAAATTAATAAAACTAAAATAACATAAAAATTATGAATAATAATACATAAAGCAATAGAAATCATAAATCCAATACAAGAAAAAATTAAATTAACTTTATGGGTAAATAATTTAGTAATTAAAGTAAATAACAAAGCACCGCTTGTATTTCCAATAAAAGTAAAAGAACCAATAAATCCAGTTTTAACTTCATCACATTCAATTTTATAATCTGAAACCCAACTATATTCATAAACTTTGGTAATATTATATTTATAATTTTTACATATATCATATGTTAAAGGACCTTTTATTGTTTCATTATCTTTTCTATATTCTACATCAGGAACTTTCTCTAAAAATGGTAAAACAACTGCCATAAAATTACAATGAATCCATAATGTTGTCATTGTTATTAAAAGAAATATTTGATATTTGTGCTTGTGACCTGCTAAAGATATTAATTTGTCTATTTGCTCATCTATTTTCATTTGATAAAATTTATTTTTTATGAAATGATATTAATTTTTTTTTGATGATTTTAATTTTATTTTTACTTTAATATTTATTTTTTTTTAAAATTATTATTCAAAAATTTAGGTTTTATTATTTATTTTTTTATTTATTTTGGGGAATCTCTTAAATGATTTTCAAATAAAATTTTCTTTATTAATTCAGTATCAGAAACTCTAGGAAGAATTCTTCTATGGATTTTATCAATGAAACTATTGTCACAATATTCCTTATTACTTAATTTCACTAAATTATCTTGATAAACAGTTTTATAATCTTGACTTAAATTTTGGTTCTTAAAGCAAAAATGTATTTTATTTAAATCTTCATTATTATCAATTACATAAATTAAAGGAAACCTTTTATCTAAATTATTAAATCCTTCAGCATAACTTCTTAAATTTTTAGCCATAATATTATTAATATACATTCCATTAGGTTTTAGTAAAGAAAAAATTTTTAAAAGAACATCTTCTTCAAATAATCTTTTTGGAGGAGTGATTGTTTCTTTAGGATTGGTATTTGTAATATCATTAATAATCATATCATAATAATTTTCATTTTTATTTTCCATTATAAAACCTTTTGAATCGTTAAAATGCCATTTAATATTTTTTTTTTCATTTTTATAATTATTCAATCCAAAATATTTATTTCCAACTTCAATAACTTCTTTATCACTTTCAACATTATCAATTTCTACATGAGACTTTAAAATTTTATCAAAATAATAACTCATTTTTCCAGTTCCAGCACCTAAAATTAAAATTTTTAAATTTTCATGAGGAAAATTACTCATATTATCAAAATATAAAGCACATAAAACAGTTTTAACATAAAAAATACAAATTAAATTATCATCAAAACATTGAACTAAACCTTTTTTTTTTAATTTTTCTTCAGTTTCTAAAGGAATATATACTAAATCTTTTTCTTTTTTAATTTTAGTTAGAGAAGATAAAAGTAATTTAATTTCAGTTTGAACTTCATTTGGTCTTGCTTTATACAATAATTGTCTAAAAGTGTCTTTTCTTTCATTATCTATAATGTCTCTTACTACAATTTGTTTTCCAATAAAAACACTTTCAATTTTTTGATTTTCATCACTCATTAACATAACTGGAATCGATTGATCAACACATTCTTTAAATCTAAATAATAATATATATGGACTCATTTTATTTTTAATAATATTTGTTTGATCGAAATTAAAAGGAGCTGGCTTTATTAAAATTATTCTTGCAGCTTTTACTTGTTTACAAAGTCCCATATAATTTTCTGCTTTTAAATACATAAAATCTGAAACATAATTTTTACTCACAATTATTGCTACACATCTTCTTTCTATTAATAATTGTTCATCTATTGAATCTGCAATTATTAATGAATATTCAATATTATCTGACCAAAAACTTTCTTGAATTTTTAAAGGGAAAAATTGACCTGGATGTAAATCTTTTAAATAAAATTGAAATATGTATATTTCTGCCATATATGTAACACTATTTTTTAATTGATTCATTGTAAATGAAATTGGATTAGCTAATTTTAATTCTTCATTTAATTCATATGTTAATAATTTTTGATCAGTTAAATTTATATCTTCTTGACTTTCTCCCATTTTTTGAAGACAAAATAAACTTAAAAAAGGTACTTTTTCAACTATATATTGTTTAATAAAAAATTTTGTTTTTTTATTTTCTAATTGATTCAAAGAAGATAACATTTGACATAAATAATATACATCACATAATAACATTAAAGTACCTTTCTCATTTATTAAATTTAATAAATTATTTAATAAATCTATATCTATTTTTCTTGGTTCTTCTAAATTAGATATTTCATTTTCTGTTTTTACATAATGCATAAAATTGTGACAATCAATTATAATATTAAATTTAGAAGGTTCTTTTAAAGGAAATTCTTCTGTCTCTATAAATAAATCTTTTAATTCATCACATGTAAATTTTGTTTCTGGATATTTAATTAATAAAATTGGTTTGCTTGATTGTAATTTATTTATTGATTTAAATACTATTTCCAATTTTATATTTAAATTTGTTAAATTTTCTTTTGTTGTTGGATATATAAAGTCTTCTATTTTTGAAAGAAATTTTTTTTTTTTTTGATTATTATTCTTTGGAGGAGGATTTGTTTCTTTTGATTCTTCCCCTTTTTTTTCTTCTGTTTGTTCTTTTTGAGATGAATCCATTTTAATAAAGAAATTAATTATTTTTTTAAACATAATAATTTTTTTTTAATAAGATTTAATTTGTTTTTAAATAAAATAATTTTAAATATAATTTGAAGTTATAAGTATTATCAAAAAATGAATTATAATATTATATATTCATATATATAGAATATATAGTTATATTATAGTTATATTATATTGAAATAAATATACATATTAAAATCACTATTGTTAATTTTGAATGTTATTTATATTTGAAAAAAGCAAATTTTGAATTGTCAAAAATTCTTTATTATTATCTATTTTAATTGGATTCATATTTATGAATATTCCACATTTATTTTTAATTTTATAAAAATCAATTTTAAATTTATATTTTCCTTTATTACATATAATAGATTGAATTCCATTATTTGAATAATCAATTTTATTCTTTTTTAAAACAGAAATAAGATTTTCTTTTATATTAGAAATAGGTTTATTAATGATAATTCCTTTATCAATATCACCATTGAAAAAAGGAATATTAATACTATTCTTCACTAATTTTAAATTATAACAATTTTCTTTTTTGTTTATTTTTCCTTTTGAAATATTATAATCATTCTTTTTATCATAACTATTATTTTTACTATAAATATTTATTGAATTGTTTTTTTTTGTCAAATTCATAAATTTTTTTTCATAATAATTTAATTTTTTTTCAACACTTATATTTTTTTTATTTTTTGGTTTTTTTTGTATTTTTATTTTTTCAGAAATTTTAGGTTCAGAGATACTTCTATATTCTTTTTTCTTCTTAGAATAAGATAAGATTATTTTTTGAAAAGGAATTTTATTTTCATTTCTATTTGAATTCATTTTAATATTTATTCCTATTAAATTTTTTATATTAAGATTTAAAGGTTTTACCTTTAAAAAAGGATTAAATGTTTTTTCTTTTGAATTTTGTTTATAATTTCTACTCATATTTATATTTTGATCTTTAACCTTTTGATTAGAACCATTAATAGTTTGATATTTTTTTTCTTTCAGAGAATATAAATCAATTTTTTTGATTCCTAATAATTTTTTTCTTTTTCCTTTAATATTATTTTTATAAAATTTTTTATAATTATTTTTCTTAATAGAAGAATCATTACTTTTTTCATATGAAGAAGTTTTGGCTCTATTTTTTGAAATTTGATTACTATTACTTAAATTATTATTTTTTTCTAAAGAAATACATTTTCTTTTTCTTATAGTAAAGTAATTTCTTTCATTTTTATTATTAGAAATTGTATAATTTGTTTTATTATTTGAAGTAGAAAAAAAATCAGTATTTGTTTGAATAAATAAAATAGGATTAATATTTTTCCTTCTAAAAGGTATTGTTTTTTTATTTATGTTATCTATTTGAGATTTTAAATGAGTTTTAAGGAAATTTGCTTCTTTTTTAATTTGTTTATTTTTATTTGGCATTTTTTGAAGAAGTTTTTGAAAATCTATTTTTTTATTTCTAGAAGTATATTCATTTTTTTCATCAATATTATCTAAATAAATTTTATTACCATTTTCTCTTGAAGATGTTCTATCAGTTTTACAAGAAGTTTCAATTGTTTTTAAATAATCAATTGATAATTCTTTAAATTTTTTTTCTTCTTTTGGAGTTTGCATTTGGGTGCTTTGTTTATTTTCAAAAATTAATTTAGATTTTAATTTCATTAATTTCAAACTTTTAGGTTGTTTATTATTTTTAGATACATATTTCTTAAAAAGATTAGAAATTAAATCGGAAATAGAATTTTTTTTTTTCTCATAATTTTTTTTAACTAATAAATAATATAAGGTAGTAATATTATTATGTCTGTTTTCCTTAATATTACTTATAATGTTTTCAACTTTATAACCATAATTTTTCATTAAATCAACAATATGAAAATCAATAGGAATTTCTTGACAAGAAATAAATAAACCTTTAACTTGGCAAAAATCAAATAAATTATACCAAGGATCTTTCCTAATTAATTCAATATTATATCTTTGATTAGGATCAGTGACTAAAATTTTTTCAATTAAATTTTTAGCAATATCAGAAACAGAATTAGGAATATTAAATTTACCTATAATAATTTTTTTATATAAGGCTTCTTCACTCTCATCATCAAAAGGTAAATAACCAAATAACATTACATATAGAATGACTCCACAAGACCAAATATCACTTAATAAGCCATTATAATCTTCTCCTCTTAACATTTCTGGAGAAGCATAACCTGGGCTTCCACAAGGAGTTTTTATTAATTCATTTTTTAAATATAAATTACTTAAACCAAAATCAATTAATTTTAAATCTTGATTATTATCTAATAATAAATTTTCTGGTTTTAAATCTCTATGACAAATTCCTATTTGATGAATATAATCTACTGAATCAATTAATTGATGAAAAAATTTATTTGCTTCATATTCATTTAAATGTCCTTTGGATATAATATAATGAAATAATTCTCCTTTTTCTGCATATTCCATTATAATATATATATTTTCGTTTGATTCTATTACTGAATATATTTTAATTATATTATGCTGAAATGTTGATTTTAAAATTTTTATTTCTCTATCTAAACGTGTTTTATCTACTTCATCTATAATTTTTGATTTTTCTAATATTTTGATTGCAGCCTAATAAATTTTATTATTTTATTTATTGTATATATATATTATTGAATTTACCTTTTCACCTGTTATTTGATGAATTCCTAATTTAACTTTTCCAAATGTTCCTTTTCCTAATGTTTTTCCTAAAATAAATTGCCCTATTTTTTCTTGATGAAAACCAAAACCTTGTCTTAAATTATATTTTTTTGAGAAAAGCAATTTATCTTTTAAATTAAATAAAAAAGGTTTTTTCATTTTTAAAAAAGAAGAAGTCATTTATTTTTTATTTGAATTTAATGATTGAATTAAATAATTATTTATTCAAACAAATTAATAGAAAAAAATAAGTATTTATGAAAATTTAAATTATTTTAAATTGATTAATCTATAATA
>JAEEGI010016411.1_pt1 | contig 15294 bp, 10 predicted proteins | sample 8958751 | NCBI WGS metagenome assembly JAEEGI01 (sample SAMN16246545, study PRJNA631951) | gut metagenome | biome: gut microbiome; feature: rumen; material: KS-attached | host: Bos | place: Iran: Karaj | collected 2018-10
TGTTGCGTGACGAACTCGGTTTCCGCGGCCTGATTTGCACTGATGCGTTGGAGATGAAGGGTATAAGCACGTTATATCCGGCAGGGGAGATGGAGGTTCAGGTGCTGCTGGCCGGTGCCGACCTGCTGCTGCTGCCCTCCGATCCGGTGCTTGCGCTGCAGAAAATAAAGGAGGCGGTGGAATCCGGCGTGCTGCCTGTTGAGGTGATTGATGAACACTGCCTGAACATTCTGAAGGCTAAGGAGAAATATGTTCTGCCATACGCGGGCAGGGTGGAGCCGCGCGGACTTGTTGGCGACATCAACAGCCCGGAGGCGAAGGCTGTCTCACGCCGTCTGACGGAATCATCGCTGACACTGCTGCGCAACAGGCACCATACGGTTCCCCTTCATGAGGGGCTGAAGCGTGTCGCGCATCTGCGGATTGACGCCTCCGGCCAGCAGGTGCTTGACACATTTTTCCGTAACCGTTATGGTACAAAGACCTTCCGCGTTACTCCGAAGCAGGCGGCTGACACCCATCTGCTCCGTCCTTTCTTCCGCGAGGCCGACAGCGCCGAACTGCTTGTTGTGACCCTTGCTTGTCTTTCCCAGTATCCTGAAAAGAACAATTACGGTATGCTGCCCCAGATAGTGCGGCTTCTGGACACGCTTTCGCGTCACCGGCGGGTGCTGTTGGTGGTCATGGGCAATCCCTACGCGCTTAATGCGCTTCCTTCGGCGCACCACATGACTGCCGTTCTGCTTGCATATCATCCGACTGCTCAGGCCGAGCAGGCGGTGGCTGATGTGCTGGCGCACCGTCTGCCTGTGCGGGGCCGTCTGCCTGTGCAGCTTGATGACTTTGACGAAGGGGATGGGGTGCAGATTGTGATGGCGCCGCTGCTTCGTCCGGCATCCGGCGACACCAAATTGCGGCTGGACCGGATTGACACGCTTGTGCGGCGCGGTCTGGATGCCGGAGCCTACCCGGGTTGCCAGGTGCTTGTGGCGAAGAATGGGGATATCCTGTATGAGAAGGCTTTCGGTACCTATTCCTACGATGACAGACGTCCGGTCACAATGGAGACCGTATACGATTTGGCATCCGTTACCAAGTGCATGGCCACCACGCTGGCGATCATGAAACTGTACGACATGGGGAAAATCCGGCTGGACGCCCCGTTGTCCGAATACCTGCCTTATCTTGCAGGCAGCAACAAGGCGAAGCTGACAGTCGCCGAAGTTATGACCCATACCGCCGGCCTGCGCGACTGGATTCCGTTCTACCAGCGTTGGGGCAAGGAGATATACCGTCCGGATTCCTCAGGGGAATATTCCGTGCCGGTATGCAGGGGTATGTACATGCGGGCGGATTACAGGGATTCGATCCGGAAAGGGATTGCGGATTCCCCTTTGGCGAAGGAGAAAAAATACAAGTACAGCGATTTGGGATTCTATCTGCTTGCAGATGCGGTGCGGATGATTTCCGGTCTGCCGCTTGACAGTTTCATGCAGCAGCAGTTTTACGGTCCGATGGGGCTGCAGGCCACCTGTTTCAACCCATGGTGCAATCTGCCGCTGTCACGGGTTGCGCCTACCGAGAACGATGTGAAGTTCCGGCAGCAGCTGGTGCACGGGTATGTGCATGATCAGGGTGCCGCCATGATGGGCGGTGTATGCGGCCATGCCGGGCTTTTTTCCACGGCGGGTGAAATCGCACAGCTGCTCCAGATGCTGCTCAACGGCGGAGTGTACCGTGGCGTGACCTATTTCCGCCCACAGACAGTAAGGCTGTTTACCGGTTATTACGCTCCGAATGTCTGCCGTCGCGGATTGGGTTTCGACAAGCCTTCACTCAGCGGTCCCTCCCCATGCGGAAGGCTTGCCTCTCCGGAGAGTTTCGGACACAGCGGCTTCACCGGCACCTTTTTCTGGGTGGATCCGAAATATGGTCTGGTGTATGTGTTCCTTTCAAACCGCGTGTGTCCCGACGCGTCAAATACCAAACTCTCCTCAATGAATATTCGGACCGATATACAAGACTATGTGTGCCAGGCTATTGGAAAGGCAATGGAAAAAGATTCCCCGGAAGCGGGAAAAGATAACGAAAAAAGTGCTACTTTTGCAGCTCCTGATAGGTCGCGGCACAGCCGCCGCACACATTAGCGTGCGCCCTCATAGTTCAACGGATAGAACGGAAGTTTCCTAAACTTTAAATCTAGGTTCGATTCCTAGTGGGGGTACAAGGATGCGTAAATGCCGCCCGATGGGCGGCATTTTTTATGCCTGTTTATATTTCGGCAGCAGGATGAAGAAACTGGTGTGGTCGTTCCTGACCGATTCAAAGCGGATGCTGCCTCCCCAGTCGGAGACAATGTTCCGGACAATGGCGAGCCCAAGACCGCTGCCGGTTGATTTGGTGGTGAAGTGGGGGGTGAAGGCGTGCTTTTTCTCCTCCTCATCCATCCCTTTGCCGTAGTCGGTGACGGTGATGAGCCACTGTGTGTCGTTCTCTTCGCTCAGGATCAGCTCGATATGTTGTGGCAGCCCAGGCTTTTGGGCTTGGATGGCATTTTTTATCAGATTGTTGAAAACACGCAGCATCTGGTCCTTCTCAATCAGGACGGCCGCTTCGGCTATTTGCGGGCTGTGTTTGATTTCAATATGCACATCTTCGGTCTGTTCGTACATGTTTGCGGCATTGTCCATGATTTCAAGCAGGTTTTCCTTGGTGCCGTCCCCCTGGCGGATTTTAGCCAGTGAGGAGAATGAACTGGCGATTTCAGTCAGGGCGTCAATCTGCTCCACCATCATGCGGCTGTATTTTTCAAGTTTTTCGTCCGTAAGGGTCCCTTCACTGATGCATCGTTGCAGCTGTTGGGTGCTCAGTTTCATCGGTGTAAGCGGGTTCTTGATTTCATGTGCCACCTGCTGCGCCAGCTCTTTCCAGGAGGCCTCCCGTTCCGACCGTGCCAGCATTTCCGCACTCACTTCAAGGTCATCCACAAGACGGTTGTAGTCTTTTACAAGCATCCCGATTTCATCATCGTATTTCCATTTTATCTTCTTGTTTTTGGATTGCAGCTTCACTTTGCTCATCGAATCAGCGATGTGGGTTAGTGAGGCGAGCAGGTAGTTCCCGATCAGGGTGCCGAACAGCACGAACAGAAGCGTCAGCAGCAGGTAAATGCAGAGGAAGGTTGGCAGCACATAGGAGAAGAGGTGTTCCAGATAGCCGCCCTTCTGCCGGGATGGGAAGCTCAGGTAGCCAACAATCTCCCCATTGTCGTTCTGTAGAGGTTTATATAGGATGTTTGCATGGATGAGCGACCGGCTGATTTTAGTGTCCCGGTAGAATGTCTCCTGCCGGTTATGAATCCGTTCGATGACTTCGGGGTTGAGCCGGTTAGGGCTTTGTGGAATCGGCAGGTTCTTGTCAAGCATAAAGACTGCCTCTCCATCAAGGGTATAGATGTTGGTATTTTCCAGATATTCCTTTGGCAGCTTGGCAATGGCGGTCAGCAGTTGCTGTTCCATTTGGACGGTGCCGGCATTCTTCGGGGAGAGATTGCCGGTAGGGAGCATGTGCAGGATCATGTCGCTGCGGACGAAAGAGGTACGGTAAAGCTCGTCCTGACCGAATTTTTGGACAAATACGGCAAACATGATGGCGCCTACTATGGCCGTCAGGATAATCATGATGACGATGAAGAATCGTATGCGCTGCTTGAAGAGAAGAAAACGCTGCTGGCTTTTGTAATTTACAATAATATATACGATGGTGTTAAGCAGGAGTGCAAGCAGGATAAGGTAGGGGAAGGTGGCCATGCATTTCCGGAGCATTGTCTGGCCGGTTGCCAGCAGCACCAGATGTGAAGGCTGGTGAAAATAGACATAATAGTCGCTGTTCCGGTAGGAAAAATGCATGCCGTTGTAGAGGGTGTCCAGCCCGTAGCAGCGCATGTTGGTATGGAACACGTTGTTCAAGTCGATATAGGCAGTCAGTTTGCCGTTGTCGTACTCTGCACAGGAGAGCTGTTGGATTTCGTTTTCCAGCCGGTGCTCGTTCCTGTTGAGCAGGAAATCCGGTTTGAAGTAGTCCGAACCGGCCATGGTTTCCAACGCAATGCAGACCGTGTCCGGATTTCCGGATTTGTTAGTGCTTGTGAAAAACTTCAGCAGCAGATATTTGTAGTTGTCAATACGGTGCCCGTTGACCATGCACAGTGAGGCGCACTGCCGGTCAGGTTTGGATGAGGTGAAGGTTTCGAGGTAGCGGTGGATGGCAGTCCTGTCGGTCGGTATGCTTGTGCGACCCACAAAAATGTGTTTCCGGTCATTGGCGAAATATGGCTGCAGGTATTGCTCCTGCACATAGGCGATTACATCGTTCCTTTGGATGTTTGTGTCCGAAAAGAGAATCCGCAGGCTGTCGTCCTCCTCCAGCTGGCCGCTGATTTCCCGTAGGTTATATTGCATGAGCGGGTTATCCTTCTCCAATAGCGAATTTGCGAAGGATTCCTTTGACAGCTGCAACCGTTCGTAGTTGGTGTCCACCAGCAGCAGTGAGAGCAGGGCAATGGAAAAGATGCAGGAGACGGTGTGGTAGCGGATGGAAAAACGGGTTTCGGGAAGCAGCGCGTGGATAATGTTTATGCATACGATAATCCAGTAAATCAAACTGCCGCTGATCCAGATGCGGTGATGGCTAAGCTGCGGAAAATGGAGAATCACTGCCAGATAGCCGCCCCATACCAGTAGGGCGGAAAGCAGGCCATACACTGTTTTCTGCCGTCGGCCGAGGTTGGACCTGAAGAAGTTGCGGTAACATTTTTCCATCAGCAGAAGTGTGGCACAGAGCATCATGCAGAGTGAGACTGCAAACAGCAGCTTGAGCAGGAGAGGGCTTTCTGCCTTCAATGGGAACGAGTGTACCGAAATATATGGGAGAATGTTGGTGGAGCTGCTCAAAATCATGCGATAGAATCCTATAAATGTTGCAATGTAGAGCAGATGCGAGAGGGTCAGCAGCAGCCATGTGCGGAGGGAGTGAGGCCGTTGTTCCGGCCTGTTTGCCGTCTTTACCAGAATTATGGCCATGAGCAGCAACGTGTAGGTGCCCATGAAGAGTCCGCCCAGCGAATGGAAGAGGGAGGAATAGTAAAGGCTTGAAAACAGGTTGGCGGTAAACATGGAGGCGGGCCGTTTCCCCATCAGGATCACCATGAGCATACAGATTGCCATCGCCATAAGCAGCAGAGTGAGCCATCCCGGATGATTCCGGAAAAAGGCCTTTTTTTCCAATTCATAATATATTAGGCAGCCGAGCATGGTGCAGGCCAGCATCCACAACAACGCCTCAAGCAGTGCCATAAGGTTGGATTCCCGAAGGCTGCTGTTCAAATCCAGGGAGAAGGCCGCCTCCCTGTGTCGGTCGTAAATGGTCATGGTGCCGTTGGCACTTTGCAGGTTCAGGGCATTACGGTATCCTTTGTTGAGCATCCCCAAATCACAAAAGCTGTTGGTCGGGAGGTAGGTGGATGCCAGCATATAAATGCCGTATACGGTCTGTTCCCCACGGTGGTATTGACGGATGAACACCTTGGTGTTGTCCAATGTCTGGAAGCCGGAGAGGTTTAGCGCCTGTTTTTCCCGTATGGATGGCAGGTTCACCACATTGGAGGACCATGCGCACAGCGTGTCGCGCATGTATATGTAGAAGGCAAACTCTGTCGGTTTGATTTGTTTTTTTTCACAGAAGTCCAGCAGCGTGTGGATGCAGTCCGCCTGTTCTTTCATCAGGGCTTCCGCGTAGCTGTCCATCTGCGCCTCTTTCTCCAGAAAACGCTGCTGCAGCAGGGCGTGGATGTGGTCCGGACGCAGATGCCGGGTGTTCCGATGGGACAAACCGGCCGCCAATGCAAACAGCATGATGACAGCAAATGAAAATAATATTCTGGTAATGCGCAATTTACGTTTATCCATCCTTCAATTATATGATTTTGCAAATGTACCTTTTATTTTTACACAAAAAATGAAAAAAAAAGTCTGTAATGTATCTTGACATATATTGGAATTGTTTACTTTTGCAAAGTTTTTCCAACCAATGGTTGGCTTTCTTTAAAACATTGGAAAATAATTTATTTATTAATTTAAAATTTTAAATTGTGATGAAAAAAGGTTTGTTTTTATTCGCCAGCATGCTTTTCGCTGCTGCTATCGCTGTCTCCTGTGGCAACAAGAACACTGAGGAGGAGGTGAACGCTGAGGATTCCACCGCCGTGGAGGAAGCCACTGTTACGGAAACCAACGTTGACGCTGCCGCCCCTGCAGTCAACAAGGAGGAGATTCTCTCCAAGGCCCGTGAGGCCGGTCGTGCAAAATGCAACTGCTACCAGACCGATCCCGCTTCTGTTGAAGCCTGCATCAAGGCCATTCTGGAGCAGAGCTATGCCGCTTACAAGGACGATGCCGATTTCCAGGCTGAAATGAAGGCCGAATTCGACCGCTGCGTGAAGGAGAAAGCTACTGAAGCCGGCAAGAAAGCCGCTGACGAAGGCGTGAAGAAAGCCGCCGGAGCCATTTCCGACCGTTTGAACAACAAGAAATAATTCCTTCAAACCGGTAAAAAAAAGGCGGCCAACGGCCGCCTTTTTTGATTTATAACATCGCCTCCACCTTTTTTATGTATTCGGCGGTGGCCTCCTGCGTCTGCCGCACGAAACCGATGTCGTTGATCTCCCCGTACAGTTTCTTGAACTCCTCCTCGTTGCGGGTGGTGATGTGGCGGAACGGGTTGGTATAGTCCTTGTTGCGGGAATCATGCACCTGGTCGCAGATGTACTGCTGTATCTCTATTGAACGGCGCATCATCTCCTTCCATTGCTTTTCCGTCAGGTTCTGGCTCTCAAGCAGGTAGCAGAGCGAGAGGTAGGCATGGCTCTGCTTGTCGGTCGGATAGCGCTTCCAGATTTCATCGTAGCGTTTATGAATCTCCTTCCATTTGTCAAGGATTCCGGCGTTGATGTCGGCACGGATGTGGTCCAGATCCTTCTCCATCATTATTTGTCCGCCAAGGTTAATCCATACCTTCTGGCGGCGGTGGTTCTTGCCCAGTTCCTTGGCAACCTCCTTGAAGTGGCTGATGTTGTGCTCCTCAATATAGGCGATAACATTCCGCACACCATAGTGTATCAGCATGTCGCCGTAGGCGTGGTAGGCTTCGTATGCCTTAAGGATCCGGCAGTTCCGCTTGCTCTTTTCCATGCGGTCGCCGAAAATGTCAAGCGCATGCACGGTGGCGGGGTCGCCGTTGAGCAGTTTCTTGCCGGTTTCGCGCAGAGTCTTGGTGCTGAGTTTGTCATACGGTTTGTTCTGTGAACGGTACCATGCCTTGGCTGTGAAAATCTCCAGCAGTTTGCGGCCCAGGATCACCTCCTCCATGGTGTCGGGCGCGTAGGTGTCGAATTCGATGTGCTGCACCTTTGTGATCCGTTTGTCACGTTTCTGGTACTTGTCGGTGTTGCGTGCCAGGGCGAACATGTTGTACATCCACCAGAAGGCGGGCATCACCTCCAGTTCGTTTGTCCGGCTGTTGTTGTTCACCAAGGAGAAGGGCAGCTGGATATCAAGCTCGGCAGGGTAGTCCGCCTTGGAGAGCAGGGTGTAGGAGGCAAACCGTGAATTGTGCTTGACGCTGGCGCAGAGTCCCGGCCAGAAACCGCGCCCCGCCTGGATTTCGCCGTCGGCGGTGCGGCTGTTGTGGTTCGAACCGAGTGTGGCTCCGGCGGCGATGTTGCTCTGTCCCATCACCACGCTCGAAATCAGGAACGAGTTGTTGTGGTGCTGCTCGTGTGAGGGGAAAATCAGGTTGTTAAGCACCTCGCAGCAGGAGATTGTGGAGTTGTCGCCCATGAAGGAGTTGATGAGCCGCGCCCCATATTTGAGGTTGGAGTTGTTCCCGATGACAAACCGTATGGCTGTGATGGAGTAGAAGATGTGGCATCCGTAGCCGACAATTCCGTTGACCAGTATGCAGCCCTCACCGATTTGCGACGGCTCCTTCTCGCTCGAATTGATGGTGACGTTCTTGATTTTGCTCGCCCCCTTGATGTAGCAGTGCTCGCCGATTTTGGCATCTTTGATGATCAGGGTGTTCTTGATTACGGTGGAGCGTCCGATGGTGCCGTAGTAGCCACGACGGTCATCCACGGTGTTCTGGGTGATCTCCTTGAGCCGCTGCTGAAGAATCTCGTCATCAATATATTTGGCCCACATGTAGGCGTCTGCGGTGATTATTCCGTCAAACGGCAGGATTGCCCGTTCGCCCGATTCGTTCATCAGTTCGATGTGCACGCGGACATCCTCCGGCTCACCTTTCTTGACAATCCCGTTTCCGAATTTGGCATGGTTGGTGGTGGTGATTTCCTGTATGTTGAAAAGTATGCACATGTCGCCGATAATGTAGTTGGCGATGTAGTGCACCTCGTGCATGGCCACATTGTTGCCGATGTCGCAGTTTACGATGTTGCAGTTGGTTATGCCGATGGGAAGGCGAAGGTCATGGTATTGCAGCACGTTGTGGCTGATAGCGCCGATGCGCACCAGTCCGTGGAAATTGTTCCCGCTCACAAGGGAGGGGTCGAATGGGTCGCTGACAAGCACATGGTCCCAGTTGTCCGACACGTTGTTGTTCTTTACCAGAATCTCCAGTTCCCTGGCTGTGAGGTGCCGCCAGCCGCTGCGGGTGCGGATGGCCTTCTTTGCCTGCATTTCGCGAAGGTAATACTCATCTTTCCCTTTCGGGACAAATTCCTCGTCAATAAATCCGTTGTTGAGTTTTTCAAAAGGAATAACAGTTACCTTATCCATCGTTTGTCTTGTTTTTATGAATGTATTTGCAAAAGTATAAAAAAAAACGTTACAAAAAGGAATGGAATTTGTATAAAATGTAAAATATTTTTTCTTTTTTTGCGTTGATGGATTAATATGAAGTATAGGTTCAACCACAAATCACTGTCGTTTGAGGTCGAAGAAATTTCTTTCAGACAGCGAATTAAAAAGATATTTTCATACGCGGCCACTGCAATTGTATTCGCAGCGGGCTGCCTGCTGATATATGCCAATTTTTTCTCATCCCCCAAGGAAAAGCGTCTGAAAAGGGAACTGGAGGCGACCAACCTTCAGATTGCCTATCTGGACCGCCGGGTCAACCAGCTTTCGCAGGTGCTAAAGGGACTGGAGGAGAAGGATGACAATCTATACCGTGTGCTGTTGGACGCGGAGCCGGCCAAGGAACGCAACGCCTATTGGGCGGTGCCGGAAACAGCACCTTCCCTGCAGGTTTCCTCAAAAATGGTGGAGGATCTTTCACGCAAGGTTAACCTGCTGACTCTCCGTACCAGCAAGGAACTGAAATCCTATGCCGAATTGTGGGAGATGATTCAAAACAAGGATGAGCGTATGAGCCGAATTCCGGCAATATCTCCGGTAAAGAACCCCAAGGTGGTTTCCGGATTCGGAATGCGTTACCATCCGGTGTATAAGATTCTGCGGCGGCACACCGGTGTGGATCTGATTGGCAGGCGCGGCCAGCCCATCTACGCCACGGCGGACGGGACGGTCAGTTCGGAGAATCCCGGCTCGGGCTACGGCATTTCTGTGGTGATCAACCATGGTAACGGCTATCAGACAATCTATGCACACCTCTCAAAGGCGAATGTCCGTCCCGGACAGAAGGTGAAACGTGGGGCTGTGATCGGGCAGATGGGCAGCTCTGGTCTGGCATCAGGTGTCCATCTTCATTATGAGGTTGTCAAGAACGGCCAAAAGGTGAATCCTGTCCATTTCTTCTATGGCGACCTGACCCCGGAGGAGTATGAGCAGATTCTGAAAGATGCTGCGGTGGTCAATAAGGCGTTGTCGTAGCTTCAGGTGCAGAGAACATACAGGTCGTCCCGCTGGTTGATGAGCAGCAGCGGGAATCCTTTAGCCTTTTTCAGCAGCCGCTTCTCCTTGCGTCCGAAAATCCAATCGGCAGGGGTGGGGTATCTGGTTGTCATGCATACCATAAGGCTTCCGTGCACCTCTGGCGCGAAACGCAAGGCATAGCTTTCTATCTCCTCCCAGCAGTCGTCAATGGCGTGGTGGGTGCTGGGGATTTCAAGGTTACGGTAGATTTTTTCGGTGAATTGCAGGTTAGCCTTCAGCTTCTGCTCCAGATAGTCATCCCTGTAGTTTTTATACAGCAGGTGGATGTTTGCGTGGTAGAAGCGGTGGAAATAGCCGGCCCAAAGCGCCTTTTCCTTTGAATAGACGGATGTGTCCAACGGCAGCAGGATGCTGCGGTAGCTGTCCGGCCGTGGAAGCTGTCCGCCCACGACCAGGGCCGGAATTCTTGAACCTCGGATCCAACGGAGAGCCTTCTTCACTGTGAAATAGCTTGGTTCCCGGTCGGGAGCTGCGCCAATCACCAGCATCATTGCGTTGACCGATTCGGCGATTGAGGGCAGTTTGCGTTTCAGTCCGTTCTCATACGGGTGCCATGTTACAGGGATGCCTTGCCTGTCCGCCACATGCAGGCTGTGCCGCATCGTCTCGCTTTCAGGTTCCGTGGCAGGTGTCAGCGGAATAATGCAGAGTTCGGCGTGAAAAATCATGCTGGCCGCCACTGCGTGCGCCACTGCGGTGTCACCGAATCTGCCATGGTCGGTCAGGGCTATGATGACAAGGTCTTTTTTCTTTTCCCGCAGTTCCCGGGCAACCGGTTCGGTCTCGTCCCATGGTGTGCCGTCATATTCCGCGCTTGATTCCCATGCCTCACGTGCAAGTTCTTCGTACGGGCAGGGTCCGTTACCTTCCTCCGGTTTTTCCTTTTCCCTCTCCATCACATCTCCAATCCTTTGACGTGGGGTTTGCCTGCGATATAGGCTTTCAGATAAAATGGTTCGAAATAGGCAACATCCTCAAACTGCCGTTCCTGCCAGCGGCGGTAGGCGGGGTAGGTGAGGTGTCTGGCGGAGCAGCGGATGTCGCTGAACATTGCGTTGTCGCCCTGCAGTACCGTTTTGCATTTGTGTGCGCCGTTGCCGCAAAAGAGAATCCGGTGCTGCCGGAGCTCTTCCGCAAAGGAGTCTTCACCGATAATGCTGTTGGTGCATTCCGTCATCGGATTTCCATGCCGGTCGTACAATGCGCAGTAGACCTCCATGCGGCGTGCGTCAATCATGGGGCATATTATGTCGGCGTCCGGGAGGGACTGGCATGCGCCGTTGGCAATTCCTTCCAGTGTCGGTACCGCGATGAGCGGTTTGGAGAGGGCGTAGCATAATCCCTTGGCGGTGGAGACACCTATCCGCAGTCCGGTGTAGGAGCCGGGTCCGCTGCTGATGCAGACCGCATCGATTGAGGCGATGTCGCAGTCCGCACTTTTCAGGCACCGGTCGGTCAGCTCCAAGATTTTTTCAGCATGGGAATGTCCCTCCGCCACCTCCTCGCAGGCGATGCACTCCGCATCGGCGGAAAGGGCGACCGAGCAGGTCTCCGTGGCGGTCTCCAGACAAAGAATGCGGGTCATATTGCAGCTTTTTCTTTAGCGAGCTTCTGCAGGTGCCGCTCTTTCCATGCCTTGAATTCAGGAGTGTTGCGCATCTCCGGATATGTGTTCTCGTAGAACGGTATGTCTTCGTCCGAAGCGGAGAAAAGGCTGTCTATGCGCTCCATCTGCTGTGCGAAGCCGGCAGCATCCTTCAGCTCGTAGTACAGGTCAAGCTTGTAATTGTAGAAATCGTACTGCACAGGAATGTAGGCGGTGAGGCTGTCCAGCATCCGCAGGGATGATCCGGCGTCGCCCGAAGACTTGTAACCCCAGGCCAGGTAGAGGAAAAAGATTGGGTCGTATCCGATGGTCTGGCCCAGTTCGTCGCAATGCTTCCGCACCTCAGGCATCATGCCGTTCGATATGGCGTTCTGCAGGCAGAAAAACGAGGTGGTGGCGGTTCTTTCGGGGAACATATTCAAGAATTCCCGGCATGCCTGCAAAAGAGTGTCATACGTCTGGCTTTGGCTGATGAGGTTCAACTTCATGGCCCGGGCGTAGATGTTGTTTTTTGTGGCCTGCTCCACCAATCTGAATATGCTGTCCGCCTGGTCGAAGGCTTTCTGTCCGATCAGCTGGTTGACCGCTATCAGCTTTTCGTTGATCAGGAAGTGGTCACCGGTGATGTCCAGGTAGGCGCAGGCGTTCATGTTCCATTCGTCGCTCCAATACATTCCCGAAACAGGGTCGCCTATGTCAATAATCCGAATCCCTCCTTTGTCGGCAAGCATCATCCAGTCCTCAAAGGTGATTGTCTCGTTGTAGATTCGGAAGGTGGCGATGGCGGTGTCGTGCTGCATCCTGAACCGTATCAGCTGGAAGTCGGCACCCTGTTCCACGCGGGCCAGCATACGTCTTCCTGGTTGGAAATATTCCTCCAGAAAACGGTCTACATCGGGACGCATTGTCTCCGGAATGTCGCCCTGGCTCATAATGCGTTCTGCGAACGCCTTTTTGTCAAAGGCTTCGGTAAAGACGGAGGGATCGGGATGCTCGCCGTAGGCGGCGGTAAGGATTTGCCGGACAAAGGTGATGTAGTCATCCTCCGGCAGGATGACCGGTTTGTGCCGGCAGGCGGTGCAGAGGGTCAGCAGCAGCAGTCCGGCCGCTATGCCTTTAAATGTTTTCATTCCTTTTCGTTTTTGTTCTTGTCAATGCGCCGCGCCAACAGCGGGATGAGTTTCATGCAGATGAGCAGGATCAGCATGAAGCCAAATACACCCAAAAATCCAATGAGGAAAATCTCCCCATTGGACAGATGGTGTGTGTCGGCAAAGCTGAGGTGTCCGGTCACACCGGCCAGCGTGTCGCGCATACAGTTACAGTAAGGCGTTAATCTTCTCCATCAGGTCGGCTTTACGGAGGGCACCCACATGCTTGTTGACAATTTCACCGTTTTTGATGAAAATGAGGGTGGGGATGTTTTTGATTGCGAACTTCATTGTGACTTGCGGGTTTTCGTCAATATTGACTTTCCCGATGAGCACTTTCCCCTCCATCTCCTGTGCAGCCTCTTCCACAAAAGGGGTGATGGCCCGGCAGGGTCCGCACCATTCTGCCCAGAAATCCATGACGACATATTGGTTGTTTTTAATCAGTTCTTCCCAGTTTTGGTCTGTGATTGCGTATGCCATAATCCAATGTATTTATAATAATGTAATAATGTGAAACTATTTCAGTGTTACGATGGCCTCCCCGATGTATTCCTCTTCGGTGAAAAGCTGGGCTGTATATGTGCCGGGAACTGCAGTGTCCCCATCCCGCAGGTTCCAGTACATCACCACCTCCTTGGCCTTGTTCTCATATGGGACTGTGGTTTTGATTGTGTATTGCAGGATTTTCCCATCATTCGTGAAGGTGTAGGCATCACCCTTGCCCAATGCCAGCACCTTGCCGTCCGGAATGGAAAGCCGGCAGTAGAGGTTCACGTTGCCGGGGGTTGTGATGGCGTTCTCGCCAAGAGTGAAGCAGATTTTGAACTTCTCCACCCGCTTGCTGCGGTTTGTGACCTCCTCCTTTTTTCCTCCCGATTTCATGGTGATTCCCTTGACCGAAATGTCATAGGCCTTGAGCTGCGAGGCGGTCTTGATCCGTTTGTTCAGGGAATCCTGCACAATTGTCATCTGCTGCTGCACTTCGGTCAGCCGTGTGTTTTCGGTCCTGATTTTCCTGTTCTCGATGGTAAGGGTCTCGTTGGCCGCATATAGCGAATCGAGCATCCGGACATATTCCTTCCCCTGATTCTGCAGCAGTTCCAGTTTCTTCTTGACGCGCCTGTAGTCGGATTGCTGGCTGATCAGTTTCTGGATCTCCTCCGCCTGAGCCAGAATCGCGCTGTCTTTCGCGGTCAGCTGGTTGTTCAGCTCGCCGTATTCCTCCTTTACCAGGTTGTAGGCATTCATGATGGAGTCAAGTTCGCCCTGAAGCTCCTCCTGTTCCGCAACAGATTCCTTCAGGTTGTTCTTGGTGGTGCTGGTCCGTATCAGCGAAAGTACAAGCAGTACGGCGAGAATGATTGAAAGTGCCAGAAACAGGTTGCTGAGTTTCTTGTATTTCCGGCTTTCGTCATTTGGATTGTTCCTGTATTCGTCCATATGTTGGCAATATTATTGTTTTATGCTTAAAAAATTGTACAAAGATAGACAATTCTCCCATAGCTTTGACGTGTGGAAACCATTTTTTGTGCAAATTTCTTTGCACTGAAAACCAATTTGTTTTGTCTTTTCAGCGGATGGATGCTTTTTTTTTGATGCTGTTTTGTATCATAATTTGGTGCCAGTGGTTGGGAAATTGTGTACTTTTGCACGTTCAAAAAAATATGGATTCATGCTTGTAAACGGAAGAAAAATCATGTTGAAGTGCGGGCTGCTGCTGTTGTGCGGCGCGTTATTTTTTGCCTGCCGCTCCAAAAAGGAGGATATTGCGGGTCCTGTCGCCATGACCGGGCTGCCTTGCAGAATCATGTGCGGCGAACAGCCGTCGGACAGCCTGCCTGTCCTGCCTGATGTGTTGCAGAACCAGTTGTACCGTTATCTGAAGCATGTGACCGGTACTGGTATCCGCCTTAAGGCCCCGCTGCCGGAATCATGGAGGATTGAATCCGGTATTGAGAGCCCCTCTCCGGATTATGACATCTGGATAGTCTCCGGCGGCGACGACGCCCAGTACAAGATGCTGCTTACCGTCACGGTGCCTGAAAAGGAGGTGGAGCGTGAGCTGGTTTCAGCCCTGCTGGTCGCCTACAGCTGTGCGGAGGAGCAGCGCTACAGGATTGAGAGCGAGGAGTGGTATGCGGAAATGACGGAGGAATATTCCGTGACGGTGTTCAAGAAATATGAATCGCTCCATTCTCTTGGGGACACCACTGCGGAGACACATGCCAACAGCGAGAGCACTGTTAAGGATGAATACCGTCTGCAGCTGGCGGAAGGACGTTTCGTATATCAGGAGCCGGTCTATACCGAACAGTACAGGGCGGTCATCCAATTCATGGACACCTCGGAGTCGGCTTTTTCCATAGATTCACAGTGGGTGGCTGACGCCATGGTCATGCAGGAGGCTCTGGAGCCTGAAAATGTGCTGTTCATGGAGATTTTCGACCGTTTCCAGCAGGTTATGGTCACCAATTATGAGGGGGAACTGATGGACGAGGTTGACCTGTCCGACTTTCTGAAAACCTACCGCCGTGGATACATTATTCTTGAAAAGGGTAAGAAG
>JAEEGI010016412.1_pt1 | contig 15294 bp, 12 predicted proteins | sample 8958751 | NCBI WGS metagenome assembly JAEEGI01 (sample SAMN16246545, study PRJNA631951) | gut metagenome | biome: gut microbiome; feature: rumen; material: KS-attached | host: Bos | place: Iran: Karaj | collected 2018-10
CAAATTCCGGGGTAGGAGCCTTTCCGCCGGGGGTAATCGTAGAAAAATACAAGTTGTGGTTGTAGTAACCGCCGCCATTGTTTCTCAGGGCTTTCTGCAGAGCCGGATCCTCTACTTTGTCCAGGCTTGCCAGCAGCTCTTCCACATCCATATCCGCCATTCCGGCCTTTTCCGCCGCTTCGTTGAATGCTTTCGTATAGGTCACGTGGTGCTTGCCGTGGTGGGTCTCAACTGTCAGCGCATCGATAGCCGGTTCCAAGGCATCGGATGCAAAGGGTAATTCGTATTGCTTAAACATGATTATTTCCTCCCTTAATCAGATTAGAGATAAGAGACGGGAGCCAGAAGAATCCATGGGATTGTTCTGATCTTGATTTCCCATTCCCGAAATCTCACCCTTATCATACATCGAAACAACAAAAAAGGAAAGCGTATTGGCGATTCTTTTTACTCCGTCAAATATAGCATTTTCCTCTCCTGTCCCCGTTCTCCGCTTTTTCCTCTCCACATAAAAAATCCGGCACCGAAGTGCCGGATTTATGACGTTCATGAAATATTCAAGATGCCTGCTTAGAATGCAGCTTCCAGAATCTCGAGAACCTGCTGCTTGCCGATTTTAACCGGTGTGTCAGCCAGCAGACGATAGTTCATTACATCGTCAGCAACCGCTTCAAAGATATCCTTTTCAACCTTTTCGGAGCAGTGTCTCTTAGCCGGATCCAGTTCGGACAGTCTCATCGGAACGCCCAGATCTTCTGCCATTTCGAATACAGCGTCAACTGCAGCGAAAGCAGCTTCTCTCAGGTCCATGCCTTCTACATTCTTGCCCAGGGCAACAGCGATTTCCTTGAATTTCTCCATGTTGCCTACGCAGGATTTTTCCATGCAGTAGGGGAGTAACAGAGTCATCGCAACACCGTGAGGAACGTGTACGAATGCGCCTAATGTCTGGCCGATGCCGTGAACAACACCCAGGCCGCCGTTCATGAATGCAACGCCTGCCATGGAGGATGCTACTGCCATGTTGCTTCTGGCTTCCATATCAAATGCGCCAGCGCCTGTAGCTCTTCTGATGTTCTTGCCAATCATCTTGATAGCCTGCATACCCATAGCGTCGGAAACCGGGTTCGCTCTGTTGGAGATGTAGGATTCGATCGCGTGTGTCAGTGCGTCCATACCGGTTGTAGCGGTGATGAACGGAGGACAACCCATCTGTACCATCGGGTCGATGAAAGCATACTTCGGAATGAGGTATTCGTGAGTAACGGACTTCTTGGTCTTGTCCGCATTGTTGGTGATTACGGAAGCAGCTGTCATTTCAGCACCTGTACCCGCTGTTGTCGGGATACAAATCAGCGGCATGATCGGGTTGGTTACTGTCTTGGTGCCGCCGAACAGATAATCTACGATGGAACCTTCGTTTGTCTGCAGCAGGCAGATAGCCTTTGCAGAGTCGATCGGGGAGCCGCCGCCAACTGCTAATACAACGTCAGCGCCGCTCTTCTTCAGGATATCAGCAGTTCCGTCAACGATTTCTACTGTCGGGTCCGGAATCAGTTCGTCAAATACTTCATAATCGAAATTGTCAGCCTTCAGGCCTTCTTCGATCATTGCCAGGATACCAGCTGCGACGATACCTTTATCGGTAGCAATGAATGCTTTTTTGAAGCCCATCCCTCTCAGGATAGAGCCCATTTCCTTAACGATACCTTCACCGAATTTGATTTTGGTCGGCATCTTGAATTCAAAACTTCTCATGATAATCAATCCCTTTCTGAATTGTTTTTTCGTCATTAGTGACTCAGCCTGTACACCGGGTGCACAGGCTGAGCACTATCATTAAATGATATAATTCTGTTTTTTCGTGCAGATCACAAACGCTTTATCGTATATGTCAATTAAGCTTTGTAAGCAGCAACAGCCTTTTCGAACTTGCCGAGGATCAGGTCTAATTCTTCCTTAGTTACGCTCAGCGGAGTGATGAATCTGAAACCATTGTGGTTTACACCGCAGCCGGTTGTCAGAACTTTTTCTTCCTTGAGCAGGTAAGCCTGAACATCATGCAGAGCCTGAGCGTCCGGTTCAAATGTGCCGGGCTTGCAGAATTCTACAGCGGTCATCAGGCCAACGCCTCTAACGTCAGCAATAACCGGATACTTCTTCTGCATTTCTCTCAGTTTTTCCTGGAGATATACACCCATCTTAGCAGCGTTTTCAACAACGTTGGTTTCTTCCATCAGGTCGAGAACCGCGTTACCAGCAGCTGCGCAAACCGGGTTGCCGCCGAATGTGGTGCCGTGAGTACCAACATTCCACTTGTTCATCAGTGTCGGTGTGGACAGAACTGCGGACATCGGGAGACCACCGCCGATAGCTTTACCTAATGTCATAACATCAGGAACTACATCGAAGTGTTCGGAAGCCCACATTTTACCTGTTCTACCATAACCGGACTGGATTTCGTCGAAGATTAACAGGATGCCATTGTCATCGCAGATCTTCCGTACGCCCTGAACAAACTTCTTGTCAGGAACAACATAGCCGCCTTCGCCCTGTACAGGTTCCATGATGATAGCAGCTACTTCGTTAGCCGGAGCTAAGAACTTCAGTGTGTTTTCCAGCATCCACAGGCAGTAATCTGCTCTTGCTTCGAGATCGTCAGCAGCGATTTCTTTCGGGCACAGGATTCTCTGCGGATAGGGGCTGAAGTAAACGCCACCCATTAACGGTTCATATCTTTCTCTGTAGTGAGAGTTGGAACCGGTAACGGTTGTGGTACCGATGGTTCTGCCGTGGAAGGAACCGGTCATAGCGATTACGAGCGGTCTGCCAGTTGCGCAACGAGCCAGCTTGATAGCGGAATCGTTAGCTTCTGCACCACCATTGGTGAAGAAAATGCTTGTCAGCTTCTTGTCGCCTTCGCCAGGAGCCTTTTCAGCCAGTCTCTTAGCCAGTGTCAGTGTGGAAGGATAGTTAGCCAGGTTGAAGGAACCGTGGATAATAGCCGCAGCCTGATCCTGGATAGCCTTAACTACCTTTTCCGGGGTGTGACCAAATACGTTTACAGCGATACCCTGTACGATGTCCAGGTATTCGTCGCCATTTACGTCTGTCATGTACAGGCCGTGAGCCTTTTCGATAACCAGATCGGTGTTCTTAGCGAGTACCGGGGATAAATACTGTTTGTAATCTGCAAATTTCATTACCATAATTGCATCTCCTCCTTATGAGTAAATGATTAGAAATAATTTTATCGAAAGGGGGCGGGGAATCGCCCCCTTGATAACTTTGTCCGTCGTACCGATTAATCAGAGATTAGTAGGTAACTTTGGAGCTTGTCTTCCACAGACCCATTCTTTCAGCTTCTCTTACGAGATCGTCCTGGAATTCAGGATCAGCAATGGAGATGAGCAGTTCTGCTCTTTCCCACATGGATCTGCCCTTCAGGCATACAGCACCGTTTTCTGTAACGATGTAGTGCGGGCCTGTTCTCGGAACTGTGCATACAGCACCTTCCATCAGTCTCGGAACGATCAGGGATTCCTTTGTGCCGTCCTTCTTTGTTAATGTAGAAGGTGTGCACAGGAAGGACTGACCACCGTTGGACTTGTAAGCACCCAGTACGAAGTCGACCTGGCCGCCGTTACCACCGATGTGCTGCCATTTAGCAGATTCGGAGTTAACCTGACCCTGAATGTCAACCTGTAAGATGGAGTTTACAGATACGAAGTTGTCCTGGCTGCCGATTACGCCGATGTCGTTTACATAGTCAACCGGCATATCGTGTACGATCGGGTTGTCGTCTAAGAAGTCATACAGTTCTTTGGAACCCTGGCAGAATGTGTGTACCATCAGGCCCTGGTTCAGTCTCTTCTTCTTACCGGTTACGCAGCCCAGTTCATACATCTTCAGATAAGCGTCTACGAACATTTCGGAGTGAACACCCAGGTCCTGAACGCCGGCTTTCGCCAGTTCAGTACCGATGTAGTTCGGCAGTCCGCCTACGCCCAGCTGCATGGTGGAGCCGTCTCTTACTCTCTCGATAACGTGCTTAGCGATCTTCTTATCGATTTCGCCGGCATCCTTCGCCTTGATTTCAGGCATATCAACCGGTTCTACCTGTTCGATAACCGCGTCAACTTCGGAGATGTTCAGGGAAACGCCTACGCCGTGAGCCTTCGGCTGTTTCGGGTTTACTTCTACGATGACGTGCTTCGCTCTCGGAATGATGCCCCAGTATTCAGCAACCTGAGGTCCGATGTTGAAGTTGCCCCATTTATCCATCGGGCCTACCTGCAGCATAGCTACATCGCAGGCTTCAATGCTCTCTGCCCAGTATTTCGGGTTTTCTCTGAACTGAACCGGAACGTACCAGCAGCAACCCTGCTTGTTCATCTTTCTGTCCAGAGCGGAGAACTGTGTGGATAAATACTTGAAGTGTTCCGCTTTCGGGTCAGCTTCCAGAATTGCCGGCGGGAAGGGGTAAGCCCAGATCGTTGTCATAACGATAACGTCATGCAGCTCTTCCGTTCTCTTAGCCAGCGCTCTGTCCAGGTCTACTACCAGACCGTTGAACAGACCATAGTGGACTCTGTCACCGGATTTTACGACTTTGACGGCTTCGTCAGCAGTCTTTAACTTTCTCTTGTACTCTTCCTGTACTGTGCTTAATTTGTAAAAGTTGGCCATTTGGATAATACCTCTTTATAAAATATTTGAATTAGTCAGCTTGATTAGAATTCGAATACGATCGCAACGCCCATACCGGTACCAGCACAAGCAGAAGCGCAACCCCAATGTACGTTGCCTCTTCTCTTAGCTTCGTAGATCAGTGTGGTGATCATTCTGGTACCTGTAGCACCTACCGGGTGACCCAGGGAGATACCGGAACCGTTAACGTTAACGATGTCTCTGCTTAATCCTAATTCTCTGATACAAGCATAAGCCTGAGCAGCAAACGCTTCGTTTAATTCAACCAGGTCGAGGTCCTTAACTTCGATGCCAGCTCTCTTACAAGCTTCCGGAATAGCGAACATAGGCCCAATGCCCATGTAATCCGGATCTACGCCAGCTACGAATACGCCAGCAACTCTGCACAGGATCGGAGCGCCCAGTTCCTTAGCTTTTTCTTCGCTCATCAGGATAACGCCGGAAGCAGCATCGTTCATGCCGGAAGCGTTACCAGCTGTAACTGTACCGCCATCCTTGAAGGAAGCTCTTAATTTAGCTAAACCTTCCGGAGTTGTGTTCGGCTTCGGATATTCGTCTGTATCTACGCAGATCGGATCGCCTTTTCTCTGCTTTACATAGATCGGAACGATTTCGTCCTTGAATTTACCTTCTTTAATAGCAGCTGTAGCTCTCATCTGAGAATTGTAAGCCAGGTCATCCTGCATTTCTCTTGTGATGCCATATCTTTCGGATACGTTCTCAGCTGTCATACCCATGGAGCAGCCAACGCCTGCAGCGGAGAGGGAGTCCCACATGGAGTCTCTTAATTCGGAGTGACCGAACTTCTTACCAGCTCTCATGTCAAATGTCATGAACGGAGCAGCTGTCATGGATTCTGTACCACCTGCTAATACGCATTCAGCTTCACCGGATTTGATCTGGTAATAACCGAACTGTACGGAAGACAGGGAAGATGTGCAGTTTCTGTGAATGGTGATACCAGGAGCGGTTGTTACAGGGCAACCAGCCTTAACTGCGCAAACACGACCGATGTTGTTTTCTTTGTATGTTCTCTGATAGTTTTCACCCCAGATAACTTCTTCGATCATGCCTTCGATTCCTTCAACGCCGGATCTTTCAAACAGAGCCTTCATTACCGGAACTGTCAGGTCTACAGGTAATACGGTTTTGAACTGACCATTGATGGTACCAATAGCTGTTCTAGCTGCAACTACTACTACTACATTTCGCATAATTTTTTTCCTCCTAAGAAAATATAATTTGTTAAGCCTTTCGGCTTTGAATTTTGTATTACAGCCCTCCGGGCAGGACCCGGAGAGCATATAATCACTATTTGCCGATGTAATTCGGCTTTCTCTTGTCAACAAAGGCTCTCATGCCTTCCTTCTGGTCTGCTGTCGCAAAGAGGCCGGACCAGATGTCCGCTTCCCTGTCGATAGCGCCCGGGTTGGCTTTGCCGTTGTTGATCGCTTTTTTCGCAGCTTTCAGAGCCAGTTTCGGTCTTGTTGCCAGCTTTTCCGCCAGTTTCATTGCTTCGTCGAACAATTCTTCCTTTGGAACCACTTTGCTTACCAGGCCGATTCTAAGCGCTTCGTCTGCTTTGATCTGGCCGCCCAGCATGATCATTTCCTTGGCTTTCGCCTCGCCGATCAGTCTTGGCAGTCTGAATGTGCCGCCGGCACCCGGCATAATGCCCAGTGTGATTTCCGGCAGGCCCACTTTTGCATCTTCGGAAGCGATCCGGAAGTCGCAGGTCAGTGCTAATTCCAGGCCGCCGCCCAGTGCGTAACCGCAGATAGCTGCGATTGTGGGGATGCTGAGGTTTTCCAGTTTGTTGAAGGTATCGGAGAAGAGGAATTTGCTGGCATCCTCCGGTCCGAGTTCCACCATGGCAACGATATCAGCACCTGCAGCGAAATTGCCGTCGCTGGTAAGGATCAGTGCGCGAACTTCTTCGTCTGCCTTGATTTCTTCCAGCTTTTCATCGATCAGATCCACTACTTCTCTGCTCAGGGCATTGAAAGCTTTTGGTCTGTTGATTTTTAATACGCCAATGACGCCGACTTTTTCGTATAAAACAAGATTTTCCATCGCGTGAATCCTCTCTTATTTAGCAGGATATTCGTACCAGCCTTTTCCTGTCTTTCTGCCGTATTCGCCTTTTGCATAGTGTTCTACCAGGCCCGGGGACGGTTTGTCAGCCAGGTCGCCTGTCAGTCTGTACTTCTGCATGAGTACATCGTACTCGAGGTCGATACCGGTCATGTCGAGAATTTCCAGCGGTCCCATGCTATGGCCGAGTGCATTCTTTACAGCGTTGTCGATGTCTTCTACGGATGCGATGCCCTGATCATAGATGTAGCAAGCTTCTTTTGTCATAGCGGAGAAGATTCTGTTAACGATGAAGCCGTAAACTTCCTTGTTAACTACAGACGGAACCTTCTTGATGGACTTAACGAAGTCTACCATGATGTCGATGATTTCGGGATCTACGTGAGGCCCTTTAACAACTTCTACGCACTTCATGACCAGTGCCGGATTGAAGAAATGCAGGTTGCAAACTCTTTCCGGGTGCTTTACAGCGTCACAGAAGTGAGAGGAAACGATGTAAGAGCTGTTGGATGCATAGATGACGTGTTCCGGAGCAATGGCGTCAACCTGAGCCAGAACCTTTTTCTTTGTGTCGATAACGTCTGCTACAGCCTCGAGTACCAGGTCAACACCTGTGCAAGCCTTTTCCAGGTCGTTTGTCCAGGTCAGTCTGCTCTGAACTTCGTCCGCTTCTTCCTGGGTCATCTTGCCCTTAGCAACTCTCTTTGCAAACCAGTCATCAGAGAAAGCCTGAGCTTTGTCTACTGTTGTCTGTCTTCTGGAGTAGCCGTGAACTTCATAACCGCAGAGTGCGCACTGCATAGCGATCTGGTTGCCCATGGTTCCGAGTCCGACCATAGCGATTTTTTTGATTTCCATAATAATCATCGTCCTTTCTGTATTTTATTTTTTATTAAACGATTCGAGGGCGAACAATGCCGCACCTAACGCTCCCGCTGCCTGTGGATTCGGGCAGACGGTTATATCGTATCCAATGTGTTCTTCCAGGCAGTGCACCACGCTTTCATTCTGCGCAACGCCCCCGGTCATAACGACGATTGGAGTGATACCGATTCTTCTTGCCAGACCGGCGACACGGGATGTAATGGAGTTATCCGCGCCTCTGGCAACGTCCTCTTTGGCAATTCCCTGCGCCAGCTGGGAAATGACCTCGGATTCGGCAAATACCGTACATGTATTGCTGATCTCGATCTCTTCGGTCGATTTCATGGAAAGATCCGACAACTCGTCCAACTCTACATTGAGGATACGTGCCATAACTTCCAAGAATCTTCCCGTCCCTGCAGCGCATTTTTCATTCATTACAAAGTTTTCAACATTGCCCTTATCATTCAGCTTTATAACTTTTGCATCCTGACCGCCGATATCAATAATGGTGTGAGCGCCGGGTATCAGATGTGCAACTCCTTTGCCGTGACAAGTGATCTCTGTAATCTGCTTATCTGCCTGGGTATAGGTAATTCTACCGTATCCGGTCGCCACCGTGAAACTGATCTGGTCCTGTGTGATGCCGACTTCTTCCAAAGCCTCGCCGATCACCACCGCCGGACCGTTTGTTCCGGTACCGATGTTTTTTACTTTGATTGCCAGAACATTCTGGTTCTCGTCAATGATCACTGCCTTTGACGAAGAGGAGCCGATGTCTATTCCTAAAAAATACATTTACCTTTACCTTTGTTCAGAAGAATTAAGCAAGAGTCTCAGCAAACGCCTGGATTCTTGTCTTGTACTGTTCTACGGAATCCATCTTCTGTTCAATTTCCATGTACAGATTCGGGATGCCCGCTTCGTCCAGAGCGTCTCTGACGAATACATAGTCATATTCTTCCGGATCGCAGAACTTCATGGCGCATACCACTACGCCGTCAGCACCGTAATCCTTGACCATCTTGACGAGGTCGGAACCGTGGTTCTTTTCTTCGTCCAGCAGGAGAGGATCCGCATAAGCGTCCGCAATTCTCCAGGCCATCCGGTCATATACGGAACCGCCTGTTCTGCTTTCGGTTCTGAACATTCTGGATTCCTGAGCCAGGTCGTCACCAACGATGCATACGTTGTTGTCTTTGAATGCATCCAGCAGAGCCAGAGGTTCAACCATAATGCCTTCTACCATGACCTTGACGCCGTTGAAGTCTTCTGCCGGAGCAGCTTCGATCGCAGCGTTCAGTGCTTCCAGTTTTTCAGCATAGACTTTCTTGTCCATGAACTGAGCAGCCTTGATGATCAGATGTCTGGTTGTAGCATTCAGTGTGTTCGGCATTTTGCCTACCAGCTTCACGAACTTGCGGCTGGCAGCTCTGTATGCTTCATATACTTCCCATGCGGCTTCCAGATCAGCTTCTGTGACTTTCTTGCCGGCGATCTTTTCCAGTTCAGCCTGAACCTTTTCGAATTCAGCGATCATGTATACATGAGCAGCTTCGAGTTTTCTGTTCTGGGGATAGTACATGTAGAGCTGCGGCATATCCGGTGCTTCGATGCCCCAGTCTTCGCATACGCACTTCAGGGTATCGCAGTAAGCAGCCATGATCACGCCGTCCAGGATCTTATATGTGCCCTTCATCAGGTATTCGAAGTTCGCCTTGATGAGGGAGCAGCAGAAGCTCTGTAAATACTTTGTTGCGTTGTTAATATCGGTCTGACCGCCCCACATGCCAACCGGCAGCATGCCTGCGGCATAGACGATCTCTTCCGGAAGCTGATACGGGAACATACCGATCAGTTTCTTGCCTGTTTCACTCTTTAAATTCGCTGCAGATTTTGCAGGGTGTAATGCAACCTCTTCAAACTCAGCGATCAATGCTTTGATATCAGCAGCCATTAGCCCTTTCTCCTTTCTTCTTTCTTGTTTTCCATGGTTTCTAAGAACGCCTGGATTCTGGTGTTGTACTGTTCAGTGGAGAACGCTCTCGGGTCAGTCTGGTCACCATCGAAGAGAACGGTGGCAACGCCGCATTTTTCTTCGATCTGTCTCTGCTGTTCAAACTGTCTGAAGTCCAGGAGCTTGCAGCTTCTGTTGGAGTGGAATACGATGCCGTCCAGGTCGAAATCGTTCACGATACCGGTGATTCTGTCGATACCGTTCTGGATGTTGCTGTTGCAGTAGATCGAGCTGTAAGCCTTGGCCATGCCTTCCACATCGCCGTTGTCGTACAGGATGGTCCAGGAATCCGGATATGTGGAGGTAACCATGTTGATTCCGTTGTTCTTCAGGCCTTTATAGGTCGGTCCGAGATACGGCCAGCATGCAATGCCGTCCCACATTACTCTGTACTTTTCTTCTTCGCCCGGCTTCCACGGTCCGAGACCGGCAGCAGCCTTTTCTTCCAGTTCTTCTTTCCATCTCTTGAAGAGTTCATACCCGGCCTGGGTACCTCTGTTGGTTACGATACCGGCCATGTAGTTGAAGAGGTCAAAGCCGCTCAGCGGAGACGGTTTCGCTCTTGCTACCAGTGTCGCATCTTTCCACATCTGGGAAGTCTTGTTGGACTGTTCCATAACGGCGCTGAACTTGTCATAGTCAAATTTCTTGCCGGTGATGTTTTCCAGTCTCTTGATTGCTTCCTCAATCTGGCCCTTCATGTACTTCGCAGCGTGAGGCTGTACATCGTAGGTGTGGTTGAACGGCAGGTCGAAAATGATGAGCGGGATATTCAGTTCTTTTGCCAGGTTCTCATACCATTTCAGTACGGTGTGGCAGATGTTGCTGCAGCTGTAAATGAAATCCGGCATCGGAATATTTTCAGCTTCCGCATACTTTAACTGAGCATAACCGAAATTAACACGTGCATAGGAGCACAGGTCGATGGAATAGCCTCTGCCTTCCGAATTGTCGATGAACTTCTGTGCTTCTTTTCTGGCGCCGATAGCAGCCGCATGGTTTTCCGGATATACTACGCTGATATCCATTGTGGTTAATAATTCCTGTGGAGCAATCGATGTAGCCCAGGCAACGAGCTCGCCGTTTTCCTTCGCTTCCATCGCACTCTTGTAGTGGTCCGCCATCAGATCATTCAGCATCTGTTTTGACGAAAGCTTTTCTTTCTGTTCCAAAGATAGTACCCTCCTTCATTTGTAACATAAAACATATACACAAAAGCATAACTAAATGCCGTCAAAGGGATGCTCTTTTGAAAAAACTACAAAGTATATATGCATCTTTTCGCCGGCTTCATTATCTTCTGGTATGCTTCAACAGTTATATCAAGTATACTATGATTCATGCTTCTTTTCAAGTTTAATTTGTAGGGATTTTCAGCCCTTCCCATCAAATTTCTACTGTTTCTAATCAAATTATCTTCTTTTCTTCGTAAACGATTACAAAATTGAAAAAAAGAGGGTTTGAACCCTCTTAAAATCAGGCATTTTTTACCTAATCATGGTACCGATTCCCTTGTGTGAGAACAGCTCGATCAGGATCGTGTGAGGCACCCTTCCGTCCAGGATATGGGTCCTGCGGACGCCGCCTCTCAGCGCCCTGACGCAGCAGTCCACTTTGGGGATCATGCCCCCGGTGATGACCCCTTCTTTTACCAGCCCCGGCACGTCCTCCGGATGCAGTTCGCTGATCAGGGATGCATCGTCTTTCGGATCCCTCAGGACCCCCTTCACATCCGTCAGCAGGATCAGTTTCTCCGCCTTCAGAGCGATGGCCAGCTGGGAAGCCGCCAGATCCGCATTGATGTTGTAGGAGGTTTCCGAATCCACGCCCTGGGCCACACTGGAGACCACCGGCACATAGCCGTTTTCGATGGCGTTCTGGATCAGCTGCGGATTGATCCGGACAATTTCACCCACCAGGCCGTAATCGTTGCCGTTGGGCGCTTCATACTTCTTCGCCTGGATCGTATCGCCGTCCAGCCCGCACAGGCCGATGGCGCTGCCGCCCTTCCGGTTGATGGCCGCCACCAGGTTCTTGTTCACCCGGCCGCAGAGCACCATCTGCACGATGTCCATAGTCTCCTCATCGGTGCATCTCAGGCCGTCCACGAAGCGGCTCTCCTTCCCGGTCTTCGTCAGCATCTCGCTGATGTCCGGGCCGCCGCCGTGAACCAGCACCACCCGGATCCCCACCAGGGACAGCATGATGATGTCGCTCATCACCGCTTCCGCCAGTTCCTCGTTGATCATTGCATTTCCGCCGTATTTGATGACGACGGTCTTGCCGTTGTATTTCTGAATGTAAGGCAGCGCTTCGATGAGGATGCCTGCCTGGTCTTCCTGTGTGTATGAATAGGTCATTCTTCTCTCCTCAGGTTCTGTAATCTCCGTTGATCTTCACATAGTCATAAGTCAGGTCGCAGCCCCAGGCGGTGACAGCCGCATCGCCTTCCCGCATGGTGATGTCAATGACGACCTCGTCCTCCGACAGGACCTTCAGCGCCTGGTCCTCGTCGAATTCCAGCCCGCGGCCGCCGGTGCAGACGTCGATGCTGCCGGCCCGGGAGGAAAATCCCACGTCCACTTTCATCGGGTCGAAGTCCTCTCCGGAATAGCCCATGGCGCAGAGAACGCGTCCCCAGTTGGCATCGGAACCGAACATGGCGGTCTTTACCAGGGGTGAGCGGATGACGGATTTGGCGATGACTTCCGCCTTGTTTTCATCCGCCGCGCCGGTCACGGTACAGGTGATCAGCTTCGTGGCGCCTTCACCGTCCTTGGCCATTCTCACCGCCAGGGTCCGGCATACGTATTCCAGCGTTTCGCGGAAGGCTTCGCAACCCACGCTGCCGTCCTGCAGCACCGGGTTTTCCGCCATTCCATTGGCCAGGATCAGGCAGGTATCGTTGGTGGAGGTGTCCCCGTCCACGCTGATGCGGTTAAAGGTCACCCTCACACAGTCCTTCAACAGTTTCTGAAGCAGCGGTGCTTCGATGGCCGCATCGGTGGTCAGGAAGCTGAGCATGGTCCCCATATTGGGGTGGATCATGCCGGAACCCTTGGCGATGCCGCCGATCCGGACCGGTTTCCCGGAAAGTTCCACTTCCACGCTGACCTGCTTCATGACGGTGTCCGTGGTCATGATCGCTCCTGCCGCATCCGCACTGCCGTCATACGACAGTTTTTCCGCCGTCTGGGGCAGGCCTTTCAGGATGGCCCCGATGTTCAGGGTATGGCCGATGACACCGGTGGATGCCACCAGCACCTTTTCCGGTTCGGTCCCCAGAAGCTTCGCCGTCTCCTCACACATTTTCAGCGCATTCTCATCCCCTTCGGGGGCGCAGGCATTGGCATTGCCGCTGTTGCAGACGATGGCCTTCGCACGGCCGTCCGCCACGTTTTTCATGGACAGATAGACCGGCGCCGCCTTGACCTTGTTCGTCGTAAAAGTCCCCGCCGCCGCACATTCAGTGTCGGACACGATCAGCGCCAGATCCTTTTTCGCCGTGTTGCCGTCACCCTTGACTCCGCAATGGATGCCGGCTGCTTTGAATCCTTTGGGAGCACAGACTCCCCCGTTCACTTCTTTGTACATAACACTCTCCTTTTCTATCTCATCCCCAGCATCAGCTCCATGTTCTGGACCGCTGCGCCGGAGGCACCTTTGCCAAGGTTGTCGAACATCGCCGCCATCAGGGTCTGCTCTTCGTTTCCGCTGACGACGATATCCAGGTAATTGGTCCCCACGTTCCGGTTGGATTCCAGGTAACCCCGGGGATCGATGGCGCCTTCCCCGCCGAAGGGAAGCACCCGGACAAATTCCTGTCCTGCATAATAATCCGATAAATATTCATGCACGGTCTTCGCCGTCACGCCCTCTCCCAGCAGATCGTTGTGGAGTCCCACGGTAGAAGTCATACCGGCGTAATAATCCCCCACGATGGGAAAGAACAGGGGTTTCCTGGTCAGTCCCGTCACTGCCATCATTTCCGGGATATGCTTGTGGGCCAGTCTGATCGCGTACTCCCGGCAGCTGCTCAGGCGTTCGTCCGTTCGTTCGCCTTCATATTCGGCGATCATCTTCTTGCCGCCGCCGCTGTATCCGGTCAGCGAAAACGCCGTCAGCTCCGCGTCCGCCGGTATGACGCCCGCCTCTATGAGGGGGAAGACCAGCGCGACGAAGCCGCTCGCGTGGCAGCCTGGAACGGCGACGCGGTCCGAAGTTTCAACCGCGCTTCTGTGCGCGGCGGAAAGCTCCGGGAAGCCGTACGCCCACCCGGGCGCGACGCGGTGCGCGGTGGAGGCGTCGATCACCGCGGTGCCGACGGAATCGGCTATCGCGGCGGCCTCCCTCGCGGCGTCGTCCGGCAGGCAGAGCACCGCGACGTCCGCGGCGGCTATCGCCTCCGTGCGCGCGGAAACGTCCTTGCGCAGCTCCTCGGGAAGCGTCAGCGGTTCGACTCCGCCGAGCCCGCGCAGGCGTTCGTTGATGCGCAGTCCCGTCGTTCCTGCGCTGCCGTCTATGAATACTTTTATGACCGGTGTGTTCAGCATGGATTTTCGCTTTCTGTGTTATTTCTGATATTTCGCCTTCGCCTTGGCGGCGACCTTCACGGGCAGTCCGAAGAGGTTGATGAAGCCCGCGCTGTCTGCCTGGTTATAGACCTCGTCCTCATCGAAGGTGGCGATCTCCGGATCGTAGAGGGAGTAGGGGGAGGTGACTCCGGCGTTGATGATATTGCCCTTGTAGAGTTTGAGCTTGACGTCGCCGGTGACGGTCTCCTGCGTCTTGTCGACGAAGGCGGAGAGCGCCTCGCGCAGCGGGGTGAACCACTGGCCGAAGTAGACGAGCTCGGCGAACTTCTGCGCGACGAGCGACTTGTAGTGCTGGGTGTCGCGGTCGAGGGTGATCGTTTCAAGCACCTGATGGGCGCGGAAGAGGATCGTGCCGCCGGGAGTTTCGTAAACGCCGCGGCTCTTCATTCCGACGAGGCGGTTTTCCACGAGGTCGGCGAGGCCGATGCCGTTCTTGCCGCCCAGCTCGTTGAGCTTCTCCACGAGCTCGACGGGGCCGTACTCAACGCCGTCTATCGCGGTGGGGATACCCTTCTCGAAGTGGAGCGTCATATAGGTGGGAGTATCGGGCGCCTGCTCGGGCGAAACGCACATTTCGAGGAAGCCGGGCTTGTTGTACTGCGGCTCGTTGGCGGGATCCTCGAGGTCGAGTCCCTCGTGCGAGAGGTGCCAGAGGTTCTTGTCCTTGGAATAGTTCGTCTCGCGGTTGATCTTCAGCGGGATGTCGTGCGCCTCGGCGTAGTCGATCTCTTCCTCGCGGCTCTTGATGTCCCATTCGCGCCAGGGGGCGATGACCGCCATATCGGGAGCGAACGCCTTTATCGTCAGCTCGAAGCGGACCTGGTCGTTGCCCTTGCCGGTGCAGCCGTGGCAGATGGCGTCCGCGCCCTCCGCCTTCGCGATCTCGACGATGCGCTTGGCGATGGAGGGACGGGCGAAGGAGGTGCCGAGCAGGTAGTCGCCCTCGTAGACGGCGCCGGCCTTGACGGTCGGGAAGATGTAATCCTCGACGAACTCCTTGCGCAGATCCTCGAT
>JAEEGI010016414.1_pt1 | contig 15293 bp, 14 predicted proteins | sample 8958751 | NCBI WGS metagenome assembly JAEEGI01 (sample SAMN16246545, study PRJNA631951) | gut metagenome | biome: gut microbiome; feature: rumen; material: KS-attached | host: Bos | place: Iran: Karaj | collected 2018-10
GGCATTTCCCGAAGGATGCTGGCATTTTGGGTCCTACGTTCGGGCATTTCCCGAAGGAAGCCGGTGTTTTGGGCACTACGTTCGGGAATTTCCCGAAGGACGCTGGTGTTTTGGGCACTACGTTCGGGCATTTCCCGAAGGATGCCGGTGTTTTGGGCGCTACGTTCGGGAATTTCCCGAAGGATGAGGGAGAATGGGGGGCTGGGGAGGAGGCTAATGGGCGATGCCCTTGATGAAAAGGATGAGGCCGAAGATGAAGATGCCTACGGCAGCCACTTTGTTGATGATGACCAGTACCTTGAAATTGAAGCGGTCGCCGAAATGCGCCGCGGCTCTGGAGATGCTGTACCAGTAGAGGGCAGAGCCGGTGGCAAGAGCGATTATGGCGAGGACTGGCACCCAGACGGGCTGTTCGCGCATATCCATCCCGAATGTTGCGAACAACGCCAGCATAACCGCCAGGGCAGCCGGGTTCGACAGGCCCATCGTGAACGTCTTTACGAAATTCTTTGGAGAGTAGGACTTCTTCCGTCTTTCCCTCGGGATGCGGGTGCGGAACATATTGACCCCCACGAACATGATGAACAGTCCGCCAATCAGCGAGATGGTGGTCGAATGTGCGTCAACGAAAGCGCCTATGCCGGTGATGGTGAAGGCGGAGACGATGGCACAGATGGTATCGACGGCGGTCCCGCCCAGTCCGCTGGAGAACCCTGCCTTGCGTCCGTCGCTGACGGACTTCTGCAGGGTCATCATAAGGACCGGGCCCACCGGTATCGCTGCTATGATGCCGATGAGGAAACCTTTGAGTATGAACGGGATTCCAGCCATATACCTATATCCTGAAAACGAGGTGCAAAGATATGCAAAAACTTCATATAATCAATGCACAAATCCTGCATAAAGAGGGCCCGGCGGATAACCATCCGGCGGGCCCTCTTCCCCAAAACAAGAACGATTATAGTTTTTTCAAGGTTGCAGTGCGTGCAATCTCTTTCAGGTCCAGTTTGATCTCTCCATCGGCCTTGTAGCTGCACGTTGAAGCGCCTGTACACTGGACTTCAAGTGCTTTCTTTACGTAGGTCTTGCAGACTCCCGCGCCGGAGAGGCGCACCGTCGCCGTGGTGACGGGCATCCTGAGCGCGTCCACGCTGCCGGCACTGGATGCGACGACGGTCATGTCCTCAGCCTCACCCTTGAGGGTGACATTGGAGGTACCGCCGAGATCCAGGTCCAAGGTTTCGAAGGAGCCGTCGATTTCGGATACCGCGGTGCCGGACGACTTGACGACGAGGTCGTCGGCGTCGGCGCTGAGGTCAAGCCGGGATGTACCGGAGGACTGGATGGAGACGGTTACGAAATCACCGTTGAGATGTACCCTGGACGCTCCCAAAAGGGACAGCGTCGCATTATTGGCATGTATTTCCATTTGTTTGACCTCGCTCGCGCCTGCGGTGGAAAGGGTGAAGTTCTCGTTCCCGAGGTCGAAGCTGTCGGCTACGGTGAGCTTGGCGGCTCCGTTCAAGGTCACGCCCTTGAGTTCGGGCATCGTGACGGTGGCGTTTACGACGTTGCTCTTGAGGATGGTGAGCTTGGCGGGAACGTTCCTGAGCTCGACGATGAGGGTTCCTTTGCTTACTCGAACGTCAAGGTAGGGTACGAGCTCTTCGGAGAGTTCGACGGACACACTGAAGTCGTTGGACTTCTTGACCGTGGCCTTGAAGTCGTTGCTGAACTCTACGGCAGTGAAGCCTTTGAGGTCGAAATCTTTCTTCGCGGTCTGTGCGGAGGCCACGGAGGAGGTAATTATAAGGGTCGCCATGACGGCGAGGTATGTCATAATCCGTTTCATGTTCTGGAATGTTTCTGTATATCAGACGCAAATTTCGTAAAAATGTTGCAGAATATAATGCACTTTTTTTTGTTATCTTTGTTGTCCGATAAGCCACATACAACATGTCAGCACTCATTGGACATATATCACAGATCATAGGTCCGGTCGTGGACGTACAGTTCACCCCTTCGGAAGATGCCAATACCCTCCCATCGATCAATGAAGCCCTGAAGGTCAAGCGTCCTGACGGACGCGACCTCATCATCGAAGTGCAGCAGCACATCGGCGAGGATACCGTCCGCTGCGTGGCCATGGACTCCACTGACGGCCTTTGCCGTGGCGTGGAGGCCGTCGCCACGGGCTCCCCGATCTCGATGCCTGCAGGGGAGTCGGTCCGGGGCAGGGTGATGAATGTCATAGGCGATACCATCGACGGCCTTGGCGAGATTCACCCCGAGGCCATGCTTCCCATCCACCGCGAGCCTCCTAAGTTCGAGGACCTTGCCACTTCGCAGGAAGTGCTTTCCACAGGCATCAAGGTCATCGACCTTCTGGAGCCATACCTCAAGGGAGGAAAGATCGGCCTCTTCGGCGGAGCAGGCGTAGGCAAGACCGTGCTCATCAAGGAATTGATAAACAATATCGCCAAGAAACATAACGGCTTTTCCGTTTTCGCAGGCGTGGGTGAGCGCACCCGCGAGGGCAATGACCTCCTGCGCGAAATGATCGAGTCGGGCGTCATCAAGACCGGCCCCGCCTTCCTCGAAAGCATGAAGGAAGGCAACTGGAATCTCTCCAAGATCGACATGGAGGAAATGAAGAAATCGCAGGTGTCGATGGTCTTCGGCCAGATGAACGAGCCCCCCGGGGCAAGAAGTTCCGTCGCCCTTTCGGGCCTTACCCTCGCCGAGTCGTTCCGTGACCTCGACTCGGGCACGGGCCCGAAGGACATCCTTTTCTTCATCGACAATATCTTCCGTTTCACGCAGGCTGGCTCCGAAGTGTCCGCCCTGCTGGGCCGAATGCCTTCCGCCGTGGGCTACCAGCCGACGCTGGCCTCCGAGATGGGTAAGATGCAGGAGCGCATCACTTCCACCAAGAACGGTTCCATCACTTCCGTCCAGGCCGTGTATGTCCCTGCCGATGACCTTACCGATCCGGCTCCGGCGACCACATTCTCGCATCTGGACGCTACGACCGTCCTCAGCCGCAAGATCACCGAACTCGGTATCTACCCGGCCGTCGACCCGCTCGAGTCCACCTCACGCATACTCGACCCCAATATCGTGGGCAAGGAGCATTATGATACCGCACAGCGCGTCAAGCAGATCCTCCAGCGCTACAAGGAACTCCAGGACATCATAGCCATCCTCGGCATGGACGAGCTCTCCGATGCGGACAAGCTCACCGTCAACCGTGCCCGACGGGTACAGCGTTTCCTCTCGCAGCCTTTCCACGTTGCCGAGGAGTTTACGGGCGTGCCCGGAGTAATGGTCGAGATCGAGGACACCATCAAAGGCTTCAACATGATCATGGACGGCGCTGTGGACTACCTGCCTGAGCAGGCATTCCTGAATGTCGGAACCATCGAGGACGCAATCGCCAAGGGAGAAAGGATCATAGCGGAATCTAAGGCATAGTATTATGAAACTGATAGTACTCTCTCCTGAAAAGGAGCTTCTCAACTGTGAATGCACTGCAGTGGAGCTGCCCGGAACCAAAGGCCGTTTCATGGTCTGGCCCGGCCATGCTCCGCTGATCAGTTCTCTGCAGAAGGGCCTCGTACGCTACGATCCCCTGGACAGCAATGCCCGCGAGACGCTCCCCATCAGCGGAGGGTTCGTCGAGATAATTGACGATGAGATAACTGTATGCGCTGGCTGAGGTACATACTGGCGGTGATGCTTGCGGCCCTGGTCTCCGTCCCTTCGAGGGCGGAGGACCTGGACATGAACGAATACCTGTTCGGTCATGTCGGGGACTCGTACGAGTGGCATATCACCACCGTAAATGGCCATCCGGTGAGCATAGCATTGCCCGTCATCGTACACAGCAAGACCACCGGCTGGCACGTCTTCTCGTCGAAGCACCTTGAGGAAGGGGCATATGAAGGCCTATACATCTCCTCAAGCGGGAAATACAGCGGCAAGATAGTCGAGCGTGGCCCTTCCGGAGAGGAAGTCCGGCCGCTCGACATCTCCATAACCAAGAACGTCGCAGGGCTTATGTTCAACAGCGCCCTGCTCGTCCTCCTCGTCCTTCTGACTGCCCGATGGTACAGGAAGCACGATGCCCGGGAGGAAGCTCCGAAAGGCCTGGTAGGCGTGATGGAGATGATGGTCACGATGGTAGAGGATGATATCATCAAGGAGTGTATCGGCAAGGAATACAAGCGTTATTCGCCTTATCTTCTGACGGCTTTCTTCTTCATCTTCATCAACAACCTCATGGGCATCGTCCCTTTCTTCCCCGGAGGGGCCAACATCACCGGCAACATCGCCGTAACATTCGTACTGGCCATGTGTACCTTCCTGGCCGTGAACCTTTTCGGAAACAAGCACTATTACAAGGATATCTTCTGGCCCGACGTACCGATGTTCCTCAAGGTGATCCCGCTTATGCCTCTAATTGAGATCATCGGTATCTTCACCAAACCCTTCAGCCTGATGATACGACTCTTCGCCAATATCCTGGCGGGACACGTCATGCTGCTCGGCGTGGTGGCCGTCGTGTTCCTGACGGCGAAACTTGGAGTCGGGATGAATGCCGGCATGAGTACCATTTCGGTACTCTTCGGAGTGTTCCTGGATGTCCTCGAACTGTTGGTGGCCTTCCTTCAGGCCTATGTATTCACTATGCTGTCGGCCGTCTTCATCGGGCTGAGCCGTCAGGGAGATTGATGTCAAACAACCAAAATTCGATAAGTTATGTTACTAGCAATGATTCTTCAAGCAGCGGCAGGCACCGCCCTCGGTAAGGCAGGCGCCGCTATCGGAGCAGGTATCGCTGCCATCGCAGCAGCCATCGGTATCGGTAAGATCGGAACCGCCTCCCTTGAGGCAGGCGCCCGTCAGCCGGAACAGGCCGGTCACTACCGTATGACCGCCATCATCATCGGCGCCCTCGTGGAAGGTGCCGCCCTTTTCGCCATCCTGGTCTGCCTCATCGGTATCAACAACTAGCGCGTCATGTCCCTCGTAACTCCCGATTTCGGCCTCCTCTTCTGGATGACGCTCATTTTCGCCATCGTGTTCTTCCTGTTGGCGAAATGGGGTTTCCCTGCCATCACGGGTATGGTGGAGAAGCGTGCTGACCGCATTGAAGAGAGCATCGAAAAGGCTCGCAAGGCCGAGAACCTGCTCGCGGAGATGTCGGAACGCAATGCGGCGATGATCGAGGAAACCCGTACCGAGCAGTCACGCATCCTGAGGGATGCGGCACAGGCACGGGACGCAATAGTCAGTCAAGCGAAGCAGCAGGCGCAGGAAGAGGCGTCCAAGATAATGAAACATGCCCGCACGCAGATAGCGGCCGAGAAAGAGAGCGCTCTCATGGACATCCGCAGCCAGGTGGCATCCCTTTCCGTGGATGTGGCGGAGAAGATCCTCCGCGAGAAACTCTCCGACAACAAGACTCAGATGGACCTCATCAACCGCATGGTAGACGAATTGTCCAGGTCAGACAATCCCAGTTAAAGCATGAACGCCGGCATCATCTCCTCACGCTACGCCCTTGCCCTGCTCCGTTATGTCGACGAGACGGGCAACGGACAGGCCGTGTACGACCAGATCCTCCAGATACTGAAGGACCCGGACTCGATGCCGCGCAGGCTCGAACCAGACCTTGCGCGCTTCGTGAGGCTGCTCGTGAAGAACAAGCGGATGGAATACGTCAGGCAGATATTCCACAGCTATATGGAGATGTATAATGCTTCCCGTGGACGGCGCCTGGTGACATTGAAAACGGCCGTACCGGCACCGGATCTATGCAAACAGGTCAAGGACATGCTGCAGGGGAGGCTTGGAGGGGAAGTGGTCCTCAATGCCGAAGTGGACCCCGCCCTGATAGGCGGTTTCATCCTGATCATTGATGACAAACTGTTGGATGCCAGCGTATCACGGCAATTGGAGGAGATACGCCGTCAGTTTATGGACAAGAATAAAAGAATCGTGTAAATGGCGCAGAACTACATAAAAGCAAGCGAAGTTTCCGAAATCCTTCTCAACCAGTTGAAGGATATCGACAATTCCCCTCATCTCGAGGAGATAGGCAAGGTCCTTCAGGTCAGCGACGGCGTAGCCCGCATCTACGGCCTGCGCAACGTCGAGTCCGGAGAACTCCTTGAGTTTGAGAACGGCGTAATGGCCGTGGCCATGAACCTTGAGGTGGACAATGTCGGAGCGGTGCTTCTCGGCCCCACTGACCAGGTCAAGGAGGATATGACGGTCAAGCGTACCGGACGCATCGCCTCCATCATGGTAGGGGAGTCGATGGTCGGCCGCGTCGTGGACCCGCTCGGGAATCCGCTGGACGGCCTTGGTGACATCGAAGGCGATCTCGTCGAGATGCCCCTGGAGCGCAAGGCTCCGGGTGTCATCTTCCGCCAGCCTGTCAAGGAGCCGCTCCAGACCGGCATCCGCTCAATAGACGCCATGATCCCGATCGGACGCGGTCAGCGCGAACTCATCATCGGTGACCGCCAGACCGGCAAGACCGCCATCGCCATAGACACCATCATCAACCAGCGCAGCGAGTATCTCAAGGGCGAACCTGTCTACTGCATCTATGTAGCTGTGGGTCAGAAGGGTTCTACCGTGGCAAATATCGTGGAAACCCTTCGCGCCAAGGGCGCTATGGATTATACTATCGTCGTCGCCGCCACCGCGGCGGACCCTGCGGCGCTCCAATACTATGCGCCGTTCGCGGGAGCCGCAATCGGCGAGTACTTCCGCGACACGGGCCGCGCCGCCCTCATCGTCTACGACGACCTCAGCAAGCAGGCTGTGGCCTACCGCGAGGTCTCGCTCATCCTCCGCCGTCCTTCCGGACGCGAGGCTTATCCGGGCGACGTCTTCTATCTGCATTCCCGCCTGCTCGAGCGCGCTGCCAAGATTATCGGCCAGCAGGAGGTCGCCGAGCAGATGAACGACCTTCCGCCTTCCCTGAAGGGGAAGGTCAAGGCCGGAGGCTCGCTGACTGCTTTGCCTATCATCGAGACCCAGGCCGGAGACGTCTCGGCGTACATCCCGACCAACGTCATCTCCATCACCGACGGCCAGATCTATCTGGAGTCCAGCCTCTTCAACCAGGGTTTCCGCCCCGCCATCAACGTCGGTATCTCCGTGTCCCGCGTCGGCGGCAGCGCCCAGATAAAGTCCATGAAGAAGGTTGCCGGCTCGCTCAAGATGTTCCAGGCCCAGTACAACGAATTGGAGTCGTTCTCCAAGTTCAGTTCCGACGTGGACAAGATCACGGAGATGACCCTGGACAAAGGCCGCAAGAACAACCAGCTCCTGATACAGCCCCAGTACAGCCCTATGCCTGTCGGGGAACAGGTGGCGCTCCTTTATTGCGGCATAAACGCCTTGATGAAGGATATCCGCATCGATCAGGTCAAGGAGTTCCAGGGACTTTTCCTCGATGCGATGCATGCTTCGCATCAGGATGTCCTGGATGAGCTGGCCGCAGGCAGGATCGACAGCGACATCTGCTCCGTTCTCGAGCAGGAGGCTGCGATCGTAACCGCTTCCATGAAATAACAATTCCCGGCTATGGCATCGCTGAAGGAGACAAAAGGACGCATCGCTTCCGTCAAGAGTACGCTGAAGATCACTTCAGCGATGAAAATGGTGGCTTCCGCCAAACTTCACAAGGCGCAGAATGCCATAGAGAACATGCGTCCTTACGAGCGCAAGCTCCGCGAGATGCTGTCCCTCCTGCTTCACTCCGCCTCGGTTCCTGTGGCGAGTACCGGCCATTCTTCAGCCGGGACGGTGGCTATCGTCGCAGTGGCGTCCAATTCGTCGCTTTGCGGGGGCTTCAACGGAAACGTCGTCCGTGAGGTCAAGGCGCGCGTAGCTGCCCTGAAGGCCGAGGGATACGATGTCGAGGTGCTGTCCATCGGGAAAAGGGTCGCCGACCCCCTCAAGAAGGCAGGCTTCCCGTCGGCAGAAGACTGGAACGAGTTGGTAGCACATCCTTCCTATTCGATGGCAGATGACCTTGCGAAGATGCTCCAAAAGGCCTACGATGACGGCAAGTATGCGCGCATCGAGCTGGTTTACAACCATTTCGTCTCGGTTGGCACTCAGAAAGTGGTGTGCGATACCTATCTCCCGATGGCACCTTTGACGGCGGATGGCGACACAACCCGCGAATGGCCGGAGGACCTGATCATCGAACCGACGCCGGAGGAGATGCTCGCGGACCTGCTGCCGCGCGTCCGCTCGCTGCGCATCTATACAGTCATCCTCGACAGCGTCGCGGCTGAGCACGCTGCGCGTACCGTCGCGATGCAGACAGCCACGGACAACGGCGAGAATATCCTCCAGGAACTCACTCTCGAATACAACAAAGGCCGCCAGCAGAAGATCACCAGCGAGATACTCGATATCGTCGGCGGCTCGATGCAGTAAACTATTTCAAAAGTATATGGGCGTATGACATGGGGTCCCGCTCAAGCGGAATCTCCTCGGCGAACGTGCGGGCTGGCGCACGCGCTGCGCTGCGCCCGGAACGCCCGGTATCGGCGCCCAGATGCGTCAGCACTGCGGAAAGCATCGCCTCGCGCGGGTCTCCCAGCGGATAGGGTTCAAGCGGATTGTCCTCTACGGGATAGTCGGGCGTAAAACCGTCCGGCATGCAGGGCGTCTTGCCGAACTTGTCGGCATACCGGGCAACCATCACGTAGATGCCCCATTTGTCGGCGTATTTCTGCCCACGGCTCCTCTGGATGTCGCTCAACTGTTCGTCATAGTCCTTGTACCAGTCCTTGGCGCTGTACATGATGCCGGTGCAGTATTTCCCGTGGGACTGCTCTCCGAAAATCGTCACGTCAAGGTAAGGCATGAGCCCTACGAGTATGCTTTCCGAAGCCGATGCGCTTTCTCCGGTCATGATCGCATACAGGTGATTGATGCCGGGGTTGGCTCCTGCGACGCTTACGCTATGCTCTCCGTTCGCGTCGGAGAATGTAAACTCCTCTGCGAAGCAGGTGTTATCTTCTCCCCAGGCCTTGGCAAGGATGTCGTTGTAGATGGAAGTTTCGAAGATGCTCCCCGCTTTCACTTCTTCCTCGGGCGCAAGCATGGAAGCCAGTACGGACTCGGTGACCACGTATCCTCCGTTGTTGTAGCGCATGTCCAGGATGAGGTCGTCTATGCCTTCGGAAGTGAAGAACTTCCCTGCCTCGACGAGGTCGTAGCAGGCGTTCAGCGTGAAGCGGTTGAACAGCAGGTATCCCACCTTTTTCCCGTCGATTTCGAAGACCTTGGCCATCAGGACGGGATTCTCATACATCTCCACTGCCGTGAGGCTGTGGGATTTGCCATCTTTGTCGGTGAGGGTGCATTTCGGGGCATAAAGGAACCCGTCGTACAGAAGGTCGGTATAGTTGTCCGGCGTCATGGCCTTGCCGCCTATCTGCGTGAATATATCGCCGCGCTTGAACCCGGCCTTCTCCGCCGGGCTGTCGGGATAGACCAGGGTCACAACTATGCACACCCCGGAATGGGAGGAATCAGTATAGTACAGTTTGAAGTCGAATCCGTACGTGGTGTTGACCCCCTGGGTCGATTTCTTCATTTCGTCGAGGTCTTCGGTAAGTACGGTCCATCTGTCTATGTCCTTTCCCGTCGGATCCTTGTAGCGCACGCGCTTCACCTTGTCGATGGGATCGTCGTTCATCTGCCAGACGGTGAGTCCGTCGGAGATCTCGTCCTTCCACAGGTAGTAGATATTCATGACGTTGAATGCGAAGGTGTTGACTGCGATCGCCCTGTCAACCTCCTCGTACGGTTTTTCTCCCGGTATTTCCGGTTCTTCCCTGTGTCCGCAAGCGCAGATGCCCGCCATCAAGGCGAGCATCATCGCTAGGTATATGTATTTTTTCTTCATATCTGCGATTTTCGCAAATATAAGAAAAAACTTCTATTTCAGCAGGGCGTGCGAGCCGAGCATCGCGGCGGGGTTGAGGGCCTCGTCGAGTTTCTCCTTGGTCATCAGGCCCTTCTCCAGTACGATGTCATAGACGCTGCGGCCGGTCTCGAGGGCTTCCTTTGCGACCTTCGTGCTGCCCTTGTAACCGATGTAGGGGTTGAGGGCTGTTACTATGCCGATGGAGTTCCTGACCATCTCGTAGCAGTGGTCGGCGTTGACGGTGATGCCCTCGATGCACTTGGTGCGGAGGGTGTCGATGGCGTTGCGCAGCCAGGTCACGCTCTCGAGTATGGACTCGGCGATGACGGGCTCCATCACGTTGAGCTGGAGCTGGCCGGCCTCGGCGGCGAAGGCTACGGTCGTGTCGTTGCCTATGACCTTGAAACATACCTGGTTCGTGACCTCGGGGATGACAGGATTGACCTTTCCGGGCATGATGGAGGAGCCGGGGGCCATAGGGGGGAGGTTGATCTCGTGGAGGCCGCAGCGAGGGCCGGAGGCCATCAGGCGGAGGTCGTTGCAAATCTTTGAGAGTTTGATGGCCAGGCGCTTGAGTGCAGCGGAATAGCTCACATACGCGCCCGTGTCGGGCGTGGCCTCGACGAGGTCGGAAGCCTTGACCAGTTCGTCGCCGGTGAATTCCGACATCTTGCGGGTACACAGGTCGGCGAAGCCTGGCACTGCGTTCAGGCCGGTACCGATGGCGGTGCCGCCCATGTTGATCTCGCGCAGCAGCACGGCGTTGCGCTCGAGGTTCGCAATCTCCTCCTCGAGGTTGTTGGCGAAAGCGTTGAACTCCTGTCCGGAGGTCATGGGAACGGCATCCTGAAGCTGCGTGCGGCCCATCTTGATGAAATCCTTGAACTCCACTCCCTTGGCACGGAAGGCCGCGATGAGGGCCTGGAGGCTGGCCACCAGGTGCTTGTTCATGCGCACGAACGTGTAGCGGAAGGCGGTAGGGTATGCATCGTTGGTGGACTGTGCGCAGTTGACGTGGTCGTTGGGGGAGCAGAACTGGTATTCGCCCTTCTTGTGACCCATCAGTTCGAGGGCGCGGTTGGCTATCACCTCGTTGGCGTTCATGTTGACCGAGGTTCCAGCACCGCCCTGCATCATGTCGATGGGGAACTGGTCATGGAATTTGCCGTCCACGATCTCGCAGCAGGCTGCGATGATGGCGTTTGCGATATCCTTGTCCAGCACGCCGAGTTCGGCGTTGGCGCTGGCCGCGGCCATCTTGACGTATGCGATGGAGACCACATACTCCGGATAGTCGCACATGCGGGTATTGGAAATCCTGTAATTGTTCAGAGCCCTCTGAGTCTGGACTCCGTAGTAGGCGTCGGCCGGGACCTTCAGTTCGCCGAGCAGGTCGCTTTCGACCCTGTAATTCTGTTCTGCCATGGTTATATGGTTATCAAGTGTTATTCAAACGGTCGGTAAAGGTAAGGAATTAAAAGGTACAAAACAAAAAACCGGAAGATTATTCATCTCCCGGTTTTTTGATGCTATATCCTTATGGGAACCTATAGGTTCACGCCTTCAGGAAGGACGAAGTACTCCATGCCGCCGCCGAAACTTCCGGCTTCGACCCTGTAACCCGTGACGGGCAGGTAGATCACGCCGTCCTCGATGTAACTCTCACCGGTATATATGTACACGTTGCCATAACTGCTGTGTACGTAGCCGGAGAAGAAGGAAGCGGGCCATATGGGCTTGTGGTTCTGGACATTGAACATGAAGTCCGTTCCCTTGACCCAGCAGCTGGGAAGGATGAAGAGGTCGGGAGCCTCGACAGTGGTGTAGAGGTCCTGTTCCCACTCCTCCTCATACCAGTCGGAGTAATAGATGCCTGTGCCCAGGAACTTGCGCGTGAGCTTTCGCTGTGCGCTGATGGTAACCGCATCGATTCCGGAAGGGGATACCTGCGACTCGTCGGCAATCTTGAGGGTGAGGCTGTAGGTCTCTCCGCCGAATGCGTTGATGTCGGGATAGGTGATATCGACACTGGCGATGGCCTCTCCATCAGCGAAGTCGAATGTGCTCTTGGCAGGCGTAAACACACCTCCGGTCTTGTCTTCGACCTGGAAGGGGATACTCGCAGAGCCCTTGGTGTTGCCGCGCCAAAGATCTACGGTAACCTTGTTGCCGTCGCTGGCCAGCATCTCGAAGATGGCTGCATCGGACGGGAAGGATACGAGGGCGCTGTTCTCCGGCATTTCGAAGATTGCGCCTTCATGCTTGCATGCACTTGTCAGCATGAGCGCCATGACGGCAAGCGTGATGTATATGACTCTTTTCATATCGTACAAAGATTAAAGATTTCTGCCCTGTGCCGGATTCTGGTCCTTGCCGGCATCCATATTCTCATTGCCGTCAAACTCGGCCTGAGGAATCCACAGGATGAAGTTGGCGGAACCGGGGATAGAGGTGTAAGCCGTGCAGGTGTTGGTATGGTTGGTTCCAGACCAGGCACGGTCGAAAGCGAGGCCGCGGCGCTGGATGTCGAAGAGGCGGGGATTCTCGCTCCAGAGCTCGACGCGGCGCTGGAAGAAGATCTCGTCCATGAGAGTGGAAATGGGAGCCACGGTGTTGGGATTGAGGGTCTTGTCGTCGCTCATTGAAGCGAGGCGGTCGGCGTAGTCGGAGTCGCGAAGCGAACCGACGGCAGACACATACTTGCGGGCGTTGGCGTAGTCGCCTTTCTCGCAGCAAGCCTCAGCGGCGATGAGATACATCTCTTCGGTACGCATCAGGATGTGGTCTCCGGTGGAGGCTCCGGCATCGATGTAGACAAGCTTCTTCTGGCACCAGGAACGCTTGGAACCGTTGGCGGTGCCGGGGGTGCCCCATTCGCTGGAATCAAGGGGTTCAGTCCACCAGGCCTTGCGGACGTCGGTGTCTGGAATCTCGTCATAGAGCCAGTTGGCGATAAGGTGACGGGCCTTGGAATAGGTGGACTTGCAGTCGGCATCCATATGGTTGTAGATGTCGTAGTTGCCCATGGCCTGGTCAGTCTGGATGGCAAGACCCCACATCACGTTCTGCTTGTTGATGTCGTTGACCACCTTGATGTCGTCCCAACTGCCTAGTTTCTGGCCTGCGAGGGCAGCCTCGGCGGCGGAGAGGGCGGTGTCGTAGTCGTGCTGGACAAGGGCATGGCGGGCCTTGATGCCGTATGCAACGGCAAGGCTGATATGGCTCTTGTGCTGCTGAGGAAGCGAGGTCTTCTTGAGGCACTCGATGGCAGCGTCGATGTCGGCATTGGCCTGGTCATATACGTCCTTGACCGTACCGCGGCCTTTTCCCTCGGAACCGGCAACTGTAGGCTCGGTGTAGAGAGGTACGCCAGGAAGGGAGGTGCCGAAGACGGCGCCGTTCTGCTGGAAAGTCTGTATCAGCCACATGTAAGCAAAGGAACGGATGGCATATGCCTGTCCGAGGACGTAGTTGAGATAGTCGGCGTCACCTTCCATCTCCTGGTTGGCCAGGATGTAGTTGGCATTGGAGATGAGGGTATAGAAGAAATTCCACATCTGGTACTGGTGGCCGGCGTTGCCGGTCCAGTCTCCGAAGGTGTCGTATCTGTAGTCATAGTAGAACCAACCGGAGCCTGAGCCGTCCATCACATGGTCTTCGGCCTTGATGTCCTGGACCAGGATGTAGGCGGGCAGACCGCCGTTCTCAGCGCCCCAACTGGAGCCCCATCCGCCGACATAGAGCAGACGGATGAGTCCGTTTACGGACGCCATAGCGTTCTCGGCATCGGAGAAGATGGTAGGGCCGGAGACGCGGTCTGTAGGATTGGTCTCGAGGAAGTCGTCCTTGCAACCGGTGAAGGCGAACAAAGCCAGAACTGAAAGAATTGCAAATATCTTTTTCATAATAGTGTCCGATTAGAAGTTGATGTCAAGACCGAGGGAAATCGTACGTGTAGGGGTGTAGCTGTAGCCCGTACCACCGGTGAAGTTGTACTGCGGGTCAAGTCCCTTCATGGCGGAGAACATCTTTACGTTGTCGGCCGAGAGGAAGAGGCGGATGGATTCGATCTTGGCGGCCTGGAGGACCGCTGCCGGAATCGTGTAACCCACGCTGATGTTCTTGATGGCGAAGTAGGAGGCGTCGAAGAGCTGGTCGTCAGTGATGGTGATCTTCGCGTCGCCATGAGCCTCGATCTTGGGGATGTCGGAGATGTCGCCCGGTTTCTTCCAGGCCTTGAGGCGGTCAGCGTGACCGGCCTCACCGATGTATCTGCTGAACAGGAGACCGTAATAGACGGAGTCGTAGATGTATCCACCGATGGAGTAGGTGGTCATCATCGAGAAGTCGAAGTTGCCGATGTGGGCGTCGTTAGACCAGGAGCCGTAGAGCTTAGGCATACGGCTGCCGACCACGCGCCTGCTGTTGGAAGCCTTCTGGTAGCTGTCGCTGATGTATTTCTCGCCGGGGTTGCCATCCTCGTCTTCGTCCCAGACCCAATAGAGCTTGGCTCCGGTCGCGGGATCGACACCTGCGGACTCGGCAAGGTAGAACGAGCGGAGAGGCTCGCCTTCCTTGATGATGTAGTTGCCGGAAACGATCTCCGGCTTGTCGGCAAGGTGGAGGACCTTGTTGTGGACGGTGGAGCCCATCCAGGTCATGGTCCAGTGTGCATTGGCGGTGCGGACGATGTCGCCGCTGAGGCTGAGCTCGAGACCGCTGTTCTGCATGTTGCCGATGTTCTTGTCATAACCGCTGAAACCGAGGGAAACTGCCATGGGGTACTCCATGAGCATGTCCTTGGTGTAGCGCCTGTAGTACTCGACGGTGGCGGAGAGACGGCTGAACAGGCGGGCTTCGATACCCACATTGAGGTTCTCGTTCTTCTCCCAGCGGAGGTCCTTGCTTTCGAGCGAGGTCACGACCGCACCGGGGTTGCTTCCGTTCGGGTAGCCGAGGTCGTAGAATGCCTGCCATGCATAGTAGCTTCCGAGGTTGTCGTTACCCTGGACGCCGTAGGAGGCCTTGAGGGTGAGGTTGTCGATCCAGGAAATGCCCTTCATGAAATTCTCCTGGGAGATACGCCAGCTGGCGCCGACCGACCAGAAGTTACCCCAGCGGGAATCCACGTGGAAGCGGGAAGAACCGTCGCGGCGGTACGAGGCCGAAAGGTAATACTTGTCTGCGAAGTCGTAGTTGAAACGGGACAGCCAGGACTCGACGCGGTAGCTGTTGGTGTAAGAGTTCGCGTCCTCGAGGGTGGTTGCAGGGGCGAGTTCGTACAGGCCGCCGAACGGATATCCGCTCTTGTAGCCCATCAGGT
>JAEEGI010016416.1_pt1 | contig 15293 bp, 11 predicted proteins | sample 8958751 | NCBI WGS metagenome assembly JAEEGI01 (sample SAMN16246545, study PRJNA631951) | gut metagenome | biome: gut microbiome; feature: rumen; material: KS-attached | host: Bos | place: Iran: Karaj | collected 2018-10
CCTCTACCTTCTTGGCATGAGTCTCTGGTTCTACGGCTATTTCAACATACGCTACCTGCCCCTGATCATTATAAGCGTGCTGTTCAATTTCGCGCTATACAAGGGCTTTGGTGCGCTGGACAGAAGGGCGGAAGTATCCTTCGCCGCCTTGCGGACCATGCTTCTTATCCTTGGCATAATCTTCAATATCGGCCTTCTTTTCTACTACAAATACTACGATTTCTTCGTCAGCAATATCAACGCAGCCTTTGGCACCGACTGGGCTCTGAAAAAGCTGCTCCTGCCCCTTGGCATCAGCTTCTTCAGCTTTCAGCAGCTGGGCTTTGTCATCGACAGCTATCGCAGGGAGGTGCCGGCCTACGATTTCCTGAGCTACGCTCTGTTCGTCACCTTCTTCCCCCAGCTCATCGCAGGTCCCATAGTAAAGCACGACGAGCTGGTGCCTCAGCTGATGTCCCCTGAAAAGCGTAGGGTCAACTGGGACAGCCTCGGCAGAGGGCTCTTTATCTTTGCCCTTGGTCTTTCCAAGAAGGTGCTGCTGGCTGACGTCTTCGGCAACGCCGTAAACTGGGCTTACGCAAATACTGATACTCTGGACTCTCTGACGGCACTGCTGCTGCTCTTCGCCTATCCCATCCAGCTCTACTTCGACTTCTCAGGCTACTGCGACATGGCCATAGGCATAGGCAGGATGCTGAACATAGAGCTTCCGGTCAACTTCAATTCGCCATACAAAGCCCGCCACATGGGGGAGATGTGGGAGCGCTGGCACATGACCCTGACCCGCTTCTTCACCAAATACGTGTACATTCCCTTGGGCGGAAACCGCAGGGGCGCGCTGCGCACTTACCTGAACGTGATGATAGTCTTTCTTCTGAGCGGCCTCTGGCACGGAGCCGGTTGGAATTTCGTGCTATGGGGCGCCCTGAACGGCCTGCTGGTGGTCCTATGCAAGATCTGCCAGCCCTGGATAGACAAAACCCCAAGGATCATAGGGACCCCAGTCACCTTCACCCTCTGGAGCCTGGTCTACGTATTCTTCCGGGCCGAGAGCTTCGAAAAGGCGAGGGCCATATTTGCGCTGCTGAAGGACTGGATAAAGGCCCCTGTCTTTACCGGGACTCTGCCCGCTGATATACGGCAGGTCTTCATCCCCGGGATACTGAATTCTCTTGAGCTGGTGCCCAAGGGGGATCCCCGCTTCCTTTTCGGCTATATGGCTCTGGCTGCAGTCATACTGTTCTTCCTTCCCAACACGAAGGAGATAGCTGACCGCATGAAGCCGAATATCCTGCATGCTGCCGGAGCCGCCCTGCTGATCCTTCTTTGCATCGAGTCCTTCTCAGGAGTCAGCACCTTCCTGTACTTTAATTTCTGATGCCTGCACCTCCCGCAAAATAACACGCCCGTTTATAAGGCCCCTCAGACGCCCTCTGAGGGCCTTTCTGCGCGTATTATACCTTGCGGGCATATATTTATACCCCAAAAGCCCAAAACGGCCATTTCAGGCTCCTGAGACATGAACCCGACGGCATATAAAACGTTCCGCAACGCTTGACAATAGGGGATATATCCCTTATTATTAATATAAACGACGGGCGGAAAGGAATAGTATGCCCACGATAAGTCATTTTTACGGAATAGTTATAGTAATGTATCTGCACAGCAAAGAGCACCATCCCCCTCATATACACGCCATAACGCAGGATTTTGATGCTCCATTCGCCATCGCAACCGGAGAGATCATGGAGGGGTATTTCCCTCCAAAAGCCAGGCAGCTCGTAAAGGAATTTATTCTTAAGTACCAGAGCGAACTGCTTGAAATGTGGCAGACAGAAAAGTATATCAAGCTGCCGTCACTGGAATAACAAGGAGACCGGATATGTTTCACAGAGCTGTGTCATTGCAATTTAATGAGGGAACGAAGCTGCAGCTGACTTTTGAGGATGGCTGCATCAAAAGCTATGACATTGCTCTGCTTTTTGAGAAATATCCCCAGCTTAAGGCTCTTTCTGACAGGTCCTTATTTACCTCGGGCAGGCTGTCGGGAGGGTACGGCATCATATGGTCTGATGAACTGGATCTGGACGCGGAAACGGTTTATGAGGATGGAACCCTTGTGGGTCAGTCGAGACATGCATCGGATCGCCAGCTTGCAGCAGCCTTCTCCGCAGCCAGACTTCTGTCAGGCCTGACCCAGAAGGAGCTGTCCCTAAGAAGCGGAATAGACCAGTCCGACATATCCAAGGTTGAACGCGGCATCGCAAACCCTTCCTATACCACGCTGAAAAGGCTCGCAGAGGCAATGGATATGAGGCTTGAGCTTCACTTCATCCTTAAATGAACCGAGCTGAGCAATCACTTACTTTTAATGCACTTTTGCTTTACTGAGTCAAAGTAAAAGTGTATTATTTATTTGAAAATCAAAGGAAAAGGAGGTGGCTCATGCCCCGCGGAGGTCCCATGGGCGGCCGCTTTCTCTCGGAGGAGGAGAAGGCCAATCGCCCCAAGGTAAGCAAGGCGCTGCTCAAAAGGGTATTTTCCTACCTGCTGCCCTATTGGAAGCAGCTTTTTGTGGTGCTTTTATGCATCCTGGTGTCATCCATATTCAGCCTGGCACCGTCCATACTCACCGGTAAGATCATAGACGAAGGCCTGATAGGCCGCAGCCTGGAGAAGCTGGTGTACTACATACTTCTGTCTCTGGCCCTGACCTTCGGGTCCAACCTGATAGGCGTGCTCCAGAGCTATTTCAACAGCTGGATAGCCCAGCACATCACCTTCGATATACGAAACAGCATGTTCGCCCATCTGCAGAAGATGAGCCAGAGCTTTTTCACAAGCAACAGCCAGGGCGACATAATCACCCGCATGACCTCGGACATCGACGGCGTGCAGAGGGTCATAAGTGACACCTTCGCCAACATCCTGAGCAATTCCATAACTCTAGTGGTGGCGGTGGTGGCCATGTACCGGAAGAACTGGATACTGGCAACCATGGGCATAATTATCGTGCCCCTCTTTACCATTCCCACCCGCAAGGCAGGCGAGACCCGCTGGAGCCTCACCAAGGAGAGCCAGGCCATCAACGACCAGGTGAACGGCATACTGAACGAGACCATGTCCGTGAGTGGCCAGCTGCTGGTGAAGCTCTACGGCAAGGAGGATTACGAATACGGCCGCTACAGGGACGCCAACCAGAGGATGATAAACCTGAACATCAAGGAGAGCATGGCAGGCCGCTGGTTCAGGGTGGTCATGTCCACCATAACAAGCGTGGGCCCCATGCTGATCTACCTGGTGGGCGGCATCCTGATAATGAAATACGATTCGGACCTGACCGTGGGCGATGTGACGGTGCTGGTGAGCCTTTTGAACCGCATGTACATGCCTGTTAACAGCCTGCTCAATGTGCAGGTGGACTGGATACGGTCCATGGCCATGTTTACACGAATCTTCGACTACCTTGACATGCCCGTGGAGATACAGAGTCCGCCGGATGCCATCGTGCCTGAAAGCTGCGACGGCTCAGTAAGCTTCGAAAACGTGAACTTCTCCTACGACGGCAGCAGGCAGATCCTGAAAAACATAAGCTTTGAGCTGAAGGCCGGAAACAGCGTGGCCATCGTGGGCCCCTCCGGCAGCGGAAAGAGCACCATAGTCAACCTGATACCCAGGCTTTTCGACCCCCAGGAGGGACACATCTACTTCGGCGGCATCGACAACCGCAAGCTGGATCTTGGCTTTCTTCGCAGGGAGATAGGCGTGGTGAGCCAGGAGACCTATCTCTTCAACGGCAGCATACGGGAGAACCTGCTCTACGCAAAGCCGGACGCCACGGAGGAGGAGCTGATAGCGGCCTGCAAAATGGCCAACATCTACGATGTGGTGGAAAAGCAGCCCGAGGGCTTCGACGCTCAGGTGGGCAACCGGGGGCTGAAGCTTTCCGGAGGCGAAAAGCAGAGGCTTTCCATTGCAAGGGTGCTGCTGAAAGACCCGGCCCTTCTGGTATTCGATGAGGCTACCTCGGCTCTGGACTCCATCTCCGAGGCCAAGATACAGGAGGCCATAGACCCCATAATCGACTCCCGCACATCCATCCTCATAGCCCACAGGCTCTCCACCATACTGGCGGCGGATGAGATCCTGGTGGTAAAGGACGGAGAGATAGTGGAGCGCGGGCAGCACAAGGATCTGGTGAAGGCCGGCGGCGTATACACAGAGCTCTATGAGACCCAGTTCAAGAAGGGCCTGGAGGCTGTTATAGCAGGCGATGGATCAGAGCAGACGCCTCCCCCGGCGCCTTACCACGGCAGCCTGTTCATGGATGATGATATCGAAGAGGGGCAGGCCATCGAGGCTGCTCTCGAAAAGGAAAAGGAGGAAAAGAAGCTGTGATGAAAAAACTGATAGCATTTCTTCTTGTATTTACACTTATGATTCCTGCCGGCAGCGCGGCTGCCTTCGCAGGGGGAGACGAGGCAAATTACCTGGATTCTCCCGTGCAGGCGGATACAAATATTACCCAGGCGCCCATAGAGATAGACAATCCCTTCCAGGATGTGCCCTACGACTCGCTCTACAAGTGGGCGGTGCTCTGGGCCAGGGCTGCGGGGGTCACCGACGGCATAAGCAGGACCAAGTTCGGCCCGGGCAATACCTGCACCCGCGGTCAGGTGGTGACCTTCCTATGGAGGGCTGCCGGCTGTCCTGAGCCAGAGACCTTGGACTGCCAGTTCACCGATGTCGTCGACACCGACTACTACTATAAAGCGGTGCTCTGGGCTGTGGAGATGGGTATAACTGATGGTATCAATAAGGCGAAGACCCTGTTCGGTCCGGAAAGGACCTGCACCGAGGCCCAGATCCTGACCTTCATCTGGCGCTACAGAGGGACGCCCGAGGCTCACAAGGCAGGAAGCCCCTTCGAGTTCTTCAGCACTGAGCTTTACTACAAGCCGGCCCTTGAATGGGGCTGGTACATGGGCCTTGTGGACGAGTCCCTGCTTGTTGAGAGCCCTTGTCCCAGGTCCCACGTGGTCCAGTATCTCTACGGCATGGAGGGCTGGCCCCTGGTCCATGAGCTGCGGCCCGAGGACGGCATAAAATGCGTGGTGGTGAACACCATAGACGATCTTCTTAAGAACGCTGGCGACAATACCATAATCTATCTGGCTCCCGGAGATTACGATCTGGGCCGCTGGGCAGATGCCAAGGCGGACTACATGTGGCAGCAGCAGGAGAAATACCCCAAGGTCACCCTGGAGGACACGGGAGACAAGTTCTATGAGGTCCAGATCCGGGGCTGCAAGGGCCTGACCCTGCGCCATGTGGGCCATGCCAATATCGACATAACCATGAACAGGAGCCAGAGCCATGTGCTGCTCTTCGCGGAATGTCAGGACCTTACAATGAATAACTTTTCCGTCACCAGCAAGGCTCAGACCCCGTCCAACGGCGCGGTGCTGCGCTTTGAAGAGTGCAAAAACATCTGGATGGACTACATGACCCTCAGCGGGAAGCTGCTCTTCGGCCTCACTGCGGAGCTCTGCCAGACCCTTCACATGGACCGCTCCGTCATAGGAGGCTGCGACCTGGGCATCCTCGGCTTTGTCAACTGCAAGGACTTCAACTTCGACCAGCTGAACGCCAACGGAAATCAGGGCTACTGCCTTATCACCAGCATAGCGTCAGATATACGCTTCGAAGACAGTTACTTTATGGGCAACCAGTGGTATACTGAAGACGATAATTATATAATGCTTCAGGACATGCTGGCGGAGAGCTCCTTCCTGGACTGCTGTTTCGACCAGGATGCGCTGGACAGCCTGGAGGCCTACAGCAAGACCAACCGGAAGATCTCCCTCAGCAACTGCCAGGCGGTATATATGGGACTCTAGCTATCAATTATTTTTCATAAAAGAAGGAGAAAAAATGAAGTACGATTTTGACACTGTCCATGACAGACAGAACGCCCCCTACCAGTACAGCAGCAAGTGGGCTGACATCAAGAGCAACAGAGACCGCTACAATTACGGCAATCCGCTGCCCGCAGACCGCATTGCTCTTCACACTGCAGACATGGACTTTGCCTGCGCTCCCGCCATCGTGGACGCCATGGTAAAGACCGCTCAGCACGGGATCTACGGCTACACCATGATCCCCAACGAGTACTACGACGCAGTACGCGGCTGGTTCTCCAGGCGCTTCGGCTGGGAGTTTGAGCGCGGCGACATCTATCCCTGCATGGACGGCACCCACACCGCAGTAAGAAACTGCATCGAAGCCTTCACCAAGCCCGGCGACGGCATCATTCTGATGCTGCCCAGCTACGGCTATCACAATGATATCGATCCTCTTGGCCGCCACGAGGTGGACATCTACCTGAAGGAGGACAACGGTTACTATACCGTGGACTTTGAGGCCCTCGAGGAGGCCTGCAAGCCCGCTGAGAACACCATGATGATCATGATCCAGCCCCACAATCCCACCGGCCGCATCTGGACCCACGAGGAGCTGAATAAGATCGCTGATATCTGCAGAAGAAACAACGTTATAATCGTCACCGACGAGGTCCACATCGACATCATCCGCAAGGGCCTCAAGTGCGAGCCCATGATGAAGGCCTGCGGCCCCCAGGGCATCGTTTCCACTACCGCAGTTAACAAGACCTTCAATATGGCGGGCATGGCCATGACCAACGTCATCATCCAGGACCCCGAGCTGAAGGAAAAGTACAAGTTCCGCGCCAGCGCCACCCCCTTCGGCGTAAGCTGCGTTATCGCCGCCTACAACGATTCCGAGGACTGGGTGGAGGAGCTGAACGAGTACGTTGACATGCTGATGGAGTACGCTGTGGACCGCATCCACAAGGAGCTGCCCAAGGCAAAGGTCATCATCCCCGAGGGCACCTACACAATCTGGATCGACTTCCGTCCCTACGGTCTGACCGCAGCAGAGGTGAACAAGAAGATCAACGATGCTCACGTAATGCTGAAGATGGGCTCCGTCTTCGACGACGCTGACGGCGACTGCTGGGCAAGGATCTGCCTCTCCTCCCCCAAGAGTATGGTAGCAGAAGCACTGGACAGGATCGTAGCACAGTTTCGAGACCTAGCCTAGCGATTGGCGAGCGCGAAGCGCGAAGACAGAGCTATGGCAGGTCCGATGCGCAAGCTTGCCCAAGAAAGCGAGCCGAAGGCGAAGCTTGATTGGCTGCAAGCGGACGCATGTAGGATCTGAACTAGCGACTGGCGGGCAGGCACTGCAAAGGGCTTTCCAGACGATTTACAGGCAGAAACTTATTTCAAATCATTGAAACTTCACAGTGCTGTAGTAAAATAGCCTCTGAAAGAAAATTTCAGAGGCTTTTTTGTTGTCTGAAAAACATACAGAGCAGGAAACATATATGAAAAACAAGTCGAACGGGCTGTGGGCCCGCATTAAGAAATTCGGTATAGGAAAGATAATAGCTTTGGCAGTTGTGGCCAGTCTTGTGGTCTTCGGCGTGCGCACCTACAGGGCGGCCAAAGCAGCCATGGAGGCTCTCACCCAGGGCGGCTACATAGAAGAGCAGATGGGCCTTCACGACATCAAAAAGACCCTTACGGGCAGCGGCTCCGCCCAGCCCGCCAATTCCTATACGGTGACCACCCTCATGTCCGGCGAGGTGCTGACTGCGGACTTTGAGGAGGGGGACGTGGTGGCCAAGGACGATGTGCTCTACACCATGGACAGCTCCGACGTATCCGGCAGCCTTGAGCGGAGCCAGATCAGCCTTAATCAGTATCAAAGAAGCTATAATGACGCACAAAATAGCAAATATGTTAAAGCGTCTGCATCAGGTCAAATTATTTCCTTAGATGTTAAGGTTGGAGACTATGTGAACCCCAGGCAGACCATCGGAGTCATCAGAGATAGCAGTACTTTAACACTAAAAGTACCTTTCCCTGCAGAAAACGCCAAAGACTTTTATATAGGACAGCTGGCCACGGTAACGATGGATGGTAGCTTTGAACAGATTGCAGGAAGCATATCTACCATATCGGAGACTGATTTACCTGGTACAGGAAATACTACAACAAGAAGTATAAGTATAGAAATCAATAACCCAGGGGCTCTGTCCGCAGGTCAGTTTGCGTCTGCCAATGTTGGAGGTGTTGACAGCTCTGCAGCAGGGCAACTCACTGCAAAAACCGATCGCTACTTAAGTTCGGATGTGGGTGGCGATGTGATTTCCATAAGCGTCAATGAAGGCGCATGGGTAGCCGACGGCCAGCTGATACTCACCCTTGGGGGCAGCGGCATAGACAAGCAGATACAGGCGGCCTCCGAGGCCCTTCGGAACGCCCAGCTTTCCATGCAGTCCACCCGGGACCAGCTGGACAACTACACCATCAAGAGCCCAATCAGCGGAACCATAGTTGACAAGCAGGTCAAGGCCGGCGACACCATCTCCGGCGGCAAGCTCCTCTGCACCATTTACGATCTCAGCTATCTGGAGGTTACCCTTCAGGTGGATGAGCTGGATATAAGCGATATAAAGGTTGGCCAGACGGTTGAGGTCACCGCCGAGGCGGTGCCCGGAAAGAGCTTCAGCGGCCAGGTCACCAAGGTCTCAATCGCGGGCTCCACCATCAGCGGCACCACTGCCTATCCCGTCACAATAAGGATAGACGAATTCGAAGGCCTGCTCCCCGGCATGAACGTGGACGCGGAGATACAGATCGCCGCTCTCAGCCAGGTGCTGGCGGTGCCCAACGAGGCCGTAAGCCGCGGCAATGTGGTGCTGGTGACTGCAGATTCCCCCGCTGCAAAGAACGCGGTGGAGGGCTATGTGGCTCCCGAGGGCTACGTTTTCGTACCCGTGGAGCTTGGGATCTCCGACGACGATTATGTCGAGATAGTCTCCGGCCTCAGCCGCGAGGACGTTATCTATTACATACCTGACACCGGCGGAGACGGCAATTTCCTGCTTCAGATGATGAACATGCGTATGCAGCAGGTGAACGGAGGACGTCCGTAGATGGCTGCGCTTATCGAATTCCGCGACGTCTGCAAATATTATGAGATGGGGGACACTGTGGTCAAGGCAGTGGACCATGTTTCCATGCAGATAAACAGGAACGAATTCGTGGCCATAGTGGGCCAGTCGGGCTCAGGCAAATCCACCTGCATGAATATCATAGGCTGCCTGGATGTGCCTACGGCGGGTGAATACCTGCTGGACGGACGGGAGGTCTCCGGCATGAAACGGGACGAGCTGGCGGCTGTAAGAAACGAGCTGCTGGGCTTTATCTTCCAGCAGTACAATCTTCTGCCCAAGTTGACCCTTCAGGAAAACGTGGAGGTGCCCCTGATGTATGCAGGGGTGAAGGGCAAGGCCCGCCATGACAGGGCTATGGAGGTGCTGCGCTCCGTGGGACTGGAGGATTATATAAAGCACCGACCCAACGAGCTCTCCGGCGGTCAGCAGCAGAGGGTCTCCATTGCCAGAGCCCTGGTTAACCATCCCAAGGTGATATTGGCGGACGAGCCCACCGGCGCCCTGGATTCCAGGACCGGCCGGGAGGTGCTTGGCATCCTGCAGCAGCTCCATAAAGAGGGCAACACCGTGGTCCTCATAACCCACGACAATTCCATAGCCGTGCAGGCGGAGCGCATCATAAGGTTGGAGGACGGACATGTGGTCTTCGACGGCAGGGCGGACGATCCGGACGCCATGAAGACAGGGGACCAGCTCCGGGCCGAGGGCAAGCTGAAGGCTGGGGCGTCGGAGCCGCAGAAGGAGCCCGAAGAAGCTGCAGCAGAAGCAGAAAAAGAGCCTGAAAAGGGCAAGGAGGCAATGCAATGAACCTTCTTGAGACCTTCAGGCTGGCATTCAGCAATATAAAGGCGAGCAAGGTCCGGACCTTCCTGACCATGCTCGGAATAATAATAGGCGTCACCGCCGTAATCGTGATCGAGGGCCTTGGCAACGGCATGGAGATCTACATGAGGGACCAGTTCGCGGTCCTTGGCACCAACACCATCTCCGTCAACCTGATAGGCCGTGGCACCACCCGCAAGGCCACCGTGGACGACATGTACGAGATAGCCTGGGGCAGCCAGTACCTGCAGAATGTGTCACCGACGGTAAACATGAGCGGCGGCATAAAGGTGGGCAGCGAGCGCCAAAGAAGCACCTCCGTTCAGGGCGTATCCGAGGACTACATGTACATGAAGAGCCTTGGTATAACTCTTGGCAGAGGCCTGCGCTACATGGACATCGAGGACCGCAAGACCGTCTGCATAGTGGGCGCCTATGTGAACAAGACCTACTACAACGGCGGCGCGGTGGGTGATACCGTAAAGATAGGCACCACAAATTTCAAGATCGTGGGCGTGGCGGAGCAGCAGGATGATGACGAGGACCTGGCTGCCGGGGGCAACGACGATTTCGTCTATGTACCCTATTCCACGGCAGCGAGGCTTTCACACGTGGGCACCATCAGCTCCTACACCTTCACCATGATAGACGAAAACAGCAGCGACCAGGCTGTGGATGACATCAAGGCGGGGCTCTACAAGATCTACAGGGACGACAATGCCTATCTTGTCATCAGCATGGTGCAGCTTCTTGATATCATGACCACCATGCTGAACGTTATGATCAAGGTGCTGGCTATAATAGCAGGGATATCCCTGGTGGTCGGCGGCGTAGGCATCATGAATATTATGCTTGTGAGCGTTACTGAGCGGACCAAGGAGATAGGTATCCGGAAGGCTCTGGGCGCAAAGGAGAGCATAATCCTTAAGCAGTTCGTTATCGAGGCTGCTATCACATCTGCACTCGGCGGCGTGGTGGGCATCATAATGGGCTTTCTGGGCTGCAGACTGGCGACAGCACTTGTGGGGCGGCTCACGGAGGTGGATATGAGCGTCATCCCATCCTGGATCTCCGTGCTCCGGGCCTTTGGCATTTCCGCAGGAATAGGCGTGCTCTTCGGCTATCTGCCCGCTAAAAAGGCGGCGGACCTGAATCCGATAGACGCGTTAAGATATGAATAAAAAGGTATCGTCATGAAAATTATGCGTAAAATCACAACAGTGCTCCTGGTGCTTTCCCTGGCCTTTGCGGGCTCCGTCCCCGCCTTTGCTGCCAGCTACAGCGAAAGCGCAGCACAGGATACGGTCATGGCTCTTGGGATCATGACCGGCTATTCAGATGGCACAAGGGATCTGCGGCTTGGAAAAAATCTTACCAGAGCCCAGCTGGCCAAGATGCTCTCCGCCGCCTCGAATTTCCGCGAGGGCTTGAGCGAAAAGGGCCTTGGCTATTCTCTCTACAAGGATGTGCCCGGAAACCACTGGGCAGGGGAATACATTAAGCTTGCCATAGAGCAGGGCTGGATGAGCGGATATTCCGACGGCAGCTTTAAACCGGACAAGACCGTAAAGCTGGAGGAGGCCTGCTCGGCCCTTCTTAAGCTTCTCGGCTACACCACCGTCACCCTGAGCGGCTCATATCCCAATGCCCAGCTCACCAAGGCCAGCCAGCTCGGAATACTGGACAATGTGAAGGCGGTCAAGGGCGAAAACATCACAAGGCGGGACTGCATGTACATGTTCTGCAGCGCTTTGTCCGCAAAGACCTACTCAGGCCAGACCTACGCCAATCTTCTGGGCTATACTGTAAGCAACGGTCAGGTGAATTACAACGCCATCGTTCTGGACCGCATGGCAGGACCCTTCATCGCAGGAAAGCGGAACAGCCTTCCTGCGGACACCGTAAACGTTTATCTGAACGGCAAGCTCCAGACCGGATCCTACGCTCTTGCGGAAAACGATGTGTACTATACCAACGAGGGCATGCAGACCGCCTGGGTCTATAACAGCAAGGTCTCCGGCAAGCTGACAGCCCTAAGCCCCAGCGAGAGCTCTCCCGCAGCTGCCTTCGTGGCAGGAAAGAGCTACAGCCTGGGTACGGCGGATGCCTCGTCAGCACTTTCAAGCCTTGGAGGCAGCAAGATCGGCAGCACCGTGACCCTCCTCCTTGGCATGGACGATGCAGTTGTGGGCGTGCTTCTTGGAAGCTCCGTGAATGCGGAGTATACGGGCTTTGTTGCTTCGGCCATAAAGGCTGCCGGCGATGAAGCAGAGCTGGTCACCAGCCTGAGCCTTCTCACAAGCGACGGCCAGATAAGAAGCTTTGAGCTGGACAGGGCTCCCGCTCTTAAGCCGGGCCAGCTGGTCACCGTTACCTTAAGCGGGGACAGCATAAGCGCTAAAAGCCTCAGCTCTAAAAGCATCAGCGGCAGGGTCAATTACAGCGCCACTGCCATAGGCGAGTACAAGCTGGCTGAGAACGTGCAGATCATCGACAGCAACGGAAACGGCGGCGGAAGCATCATAGAGCCCGAAGCCCTGGCAGGCGCCGAGCTCAAGAGCAATCACGTGAAGTATTACATACAGAACACCCGGGGCGAGATCGAGGAGCTCTTCCTTGAAAACGCCACCGACGCCAACTGGAGCTTCGGACTGCTGACCAACGCGGTCAGCCTCATCCTGCCCGGCTCCATCACCTCCAGCTACACCGCCATCGTAAACGGTGTGCCAAGGGTCTTCAGCTTCAGCGGAGTGGCCTACAACGTGGACAAGGGAGGCTTCGGCTATACCTTCGACGCTGCGGGAAATCCCCTCTCCATGAAGCAGCTCACCCGCGCAGCCCTCACCTCCCTTAACGGAGACAGCGCCATGGCAGGCAACATGAGGCTTTCCGTTGCGGAAAACGTGCAGGTCTACCTTAAGGACGGCGACAGCTATTATCTGACCGACATAGATAACGTAAGCGTGCAGCGGCACGAGCTCACCGCCTGGTACGACGATCTTGGCATCGCAGGCGGCGGCCGCATAAGGGTCATCACAGCGGAAGCAAAGCAGTAGGGCAGCGGCCCCTGCGAAGCCTCGGCAAAATAGCCCGCCCAATTGTAGATTTATTGACAAATTAAAGCGTTAGTTCTTGACTTCAAAGCGCTTTTTGAAGGATAATATAAGGAGCATAATAATTCTGTGATCAGGAGGATAAACATATGACTAACGAAGAAATCATTCTTACTCTGGACCCCGTTTCCGTAGAGGAAGTCGAGCCTGAAGAGGCTGAAAAGGCGGAAGAGACCGCCGTAGAGGAAAAAGCCCCCATCGAACCCGTCGGAACAGAGAGATTCTACAACGATATTCAGCTCACCGACGCCGAAAAGAAGGCTCTGGAGGAGTTCGTGGACAAGATCGATCTCACCGACAGCAACATCGTCCTCCAGTACGGTGCCAGCGCCCAGAAGAAGATCGCAGATTTTTCCGATAACGCGCTGCAGGGCGTAAAGACCAAGGACCTGGGCGAGGTCGGCGGCATGATCACCAGCCTGGTCACCCAGCTGAAGGGCTTCGACCTGAACCAGGAGGAGAAAAAGGGCTTTCTCGGACTCTTCAAGAAGGCGCCCGTAAGCCTTGAAAAGGTAAAGGCTCAGTATTCCAGCGTTGAGACCAACGTGGACAAGATCACCGGCTCCCTGGAGGAGTACCAGAACCAGCTGGGCAAGGACGTGGTGATGCTGGACAGACTTTATGAGTCCAACCAGGGCTACTTCAAAGAACTGACCATGTACATCATCGCCGGCAAGGAGAAGCTGGAGAAGGAAAGAGCAACCACACTGGTGGAACTCACCGAAAAGGCCAAGCAGAGCGGTCTGGCAGAGGATGCTCAGGCAGCCAACGATTTCGCAGCTCTGTGCGACCGCTTCGAAAAGAAGCTGTACGATCTGGAGCTCACCCGCTCCATCAGCATACAGATGGCTCCCCAGATCCGCCTCATCCAGAACAGCGACGTTCTGATGGCGGAGAAGATCCAGTCCACCATCGCCAACACCATTCCTCTGTGGAAGAACCAGATGGTACTGGCCCTTGGCATGGAGCATGTAAAGCAGGCTGCTGACGCACAGCACGCTGTTACCGAGCTCACCAACGATCTGCTCAAGAAGAACGCAGAGACCCTGAAGCAGGGCACCATCCAGGTGGCTCAGGAGAGCGAGCGCAGCATCGTGGATATCGAGACCGTTCAGCTGACCAACCAGAAGCTGATCGAGACCTTCGACGAGGTACTCAAGATCCAGGAGGAAGGCCGCATCAAGAGAAGAGAAGCCGAGGTAGAGCTTGGCCGCATCGAGTCCGAGCTGAAGGCAAAGCTCCTCGACATCAAGAACTAGCAGAGATTTCAGTATTTTAGGGGGGATAGAATGGATAACAGAAGAAACAGGGGCGGATTAGGCAGGCTGATCCTGTATGCCATCGGCATCATGATCTGTCTCGAGCTCATACCCGTGCTGGGCTGGGCTCTGAATCTGGTCGTGATCTTCGGCGCCATCGCCTTTGGCATCATGCTTATAGCCCTGGTGGTCTCCGCCATCAAGGGCACCGGCAAGCCGGCTGAGCCCAGACCTCAGGCCTCAGATGTTTCCGTAAAGGGTCAGAGCATGGCTCCCAGCCAGGTGAGCGCTTCCAATGTGAAGGCCAAGGATCTGCCGGAGCTGAGCCCGGAGGAGAAGGCCATCCTCAAGACCGCCAATCAGCACATCAACGAAAGCAGACTGATCTCGGGCCGCATACAGGACTCCGCAGTCCGCGAGGCCGCGGGCAAGGCCCTTTCCGAGGCAGAGCTCATAACAAGAGTTCTGAGGGAGCAGCCTGAGAGCATCAAGAGCTGTCACCAGTTCCTGAACTATTACCTGCCCACGCTGGAGGTGGTCATCAAGAAGTTTTCGTCTCTGGAGACCAGCGGCGTGGACATCGAGAGCACCAAGGCCCACATGCTGTCCTACCTGTCCGACATAGGCAAGGCCATGGACAAGCAGTACACCAATCTGTTTGAGAGCGAGAAGCTGGATCTGTCCGTGGAGATGGAGGCCATGCAGAACGCCTTCAAGCGAGACGGCCTGATAACCGAGACCGAGATCCCGGTCAGCGCCGAGACGGAGATAAAGCTGACAGTGTAGCGGCGAAGAACAAAAGCAAAGGATCCGCAGTATTGCATAAGCAGTGCTGCGGGTTTTTTATTAGTGAAGAATGATAAACAGTGCGGTTGTTTTTAATTTGCGAAAAAAAATTTATTTTGGCACCGAAATAACTTGACAGGGGGTTTCGATGAGTGCTATATTATGTTCGGTACCAAAATAAATTGCATGTCATGTTGCGGGTGAACGGATTCCGCAGAAAGGAAAAAAGAATGGAAAAGACTATAGATGAAAGACTTTTTGAGCTTG
>JAEEGI010016417.1_pt1 | contig 15292 bp, 7 predicted proteins | sample 8958751 | NCBI WGS metagenome assembly JAEEGI01 (sample SAMN16246545, study PRJNA631951) | gut metagenome | biome: gut microbiome; feature: rumen; material: KS-attached | host: Bos | place: Iran: Karaj | collected 2018-10
TGGACGGCGTGGACCTCGAGCGCACGCCGGAGAGCCAGACCACGTACGGCTTCACCCTGGGCGGCCCCATCGTCAAGAACAAGCTGTTCTTCTTCGTCAACGCCGAGCGCACCCCGAGCCCCTCGGAGATCATCAAGTGGCGCACTTCCGAGGACGGCGTCGAGGACGAAACCCGGATGATCACCCGGGTCCGGACGTCCGAGGCCGAGCAGATGAAGAGTTTCCTCATCGACAAGTATGGCTATGATCCGGGTTCCTACAGCAGCTACAACAAGGACCAGGGCAACCTGAAACTCCTGGCGCGCCTGGACTGGAACATCAGCCAGAAGCACCACCTGTCCCTGCGGTACAACTATACCAACAATAACAAATGGACGGCTCCGTCCACGTCCCGTGACGTGTCCGGCATGACCTACAGCATGCTTTCGAAGTACGGTCTGGTCTATTCGAACTCGCTGTACAACCAGATGAACAACCTCTGGACCGCCTCCGCCGACTTGAACAGCCGCCTGACGGACAAGATATCCAACCAGCTCCTTGTCACCTATTCCGACATCCAGGACGTCCGCGGAAACGACGGCGGCTTCTTCCCTTTCGTGGAGATTCTGGCCGGTGACCTCGGAGCGGACCACGCCAAGGAGCCGTACATGGATTTCGGAACCGAACTGTTCACCTATCGCAACAAGGTGCAGAACACGGTGCTGAACATCAAGGACGATGTCACCCTGTACCTGGGGGCCCACAAGGTCACCGCCGGCGCCAGCGTGGAGGCCCAGATGGCGCTCAACACCTACATGCGCAACGGAACCGGCATGTTCCGCTTCGCCAGCATGAGCGATTTCATGTCTGGCAACAATCCGATTGAAATGGCTTTCGACTGGGGCTTCGACGGGGACGAGTTCCCTTCCGCCAAGGTCCGTTTCGCCCAGATCGGCGGTTATGTCCAGGACGAGTGGGCTGTCAACGACCGCTTCAAGCTGACCGCCGGCCTTCGGTTGGACAACCTGTCCTTCAACAACAAGGACGTGATGACCAACAACGAGACGCTGGCCCTTGACTACGGCGGCAAGCACGTGGACACAGGCAAGTGGCCCAAGACCAGCATCCAGGTAAGCCCCCGTCTGGGCTTCTCCTGGGATGTCTTCGGTAACAGGAGCCTGAAGGTCCGCGGCGGTACCGGTCTCTTCTCCGGCCGTATTCCGCTGGTGTTCTTCACCAACATGCCCACCAACGCCGGTATCGTGAAGGGTCGTCTTACCTATATGACGAATCCCGATGTCCTGAGCAAGATGATGCAGGGCGGAAAACTCGTCACGGACCGCTGGGAGATCCTGCGGATCCTCAACGGCATCGACCCGGTCAAGTATCCGACCTCCATCACGCCCGAAACGGCTCCCGCCCCGAGCGAGGTCGCCGGCGTGGACTACAACTTCAAGATGCCGCAGGTCTGGAAGAGTTCCCTCGCGGTGGACTACACCTTCCCCTTCGACTTCCCGCTGACGGTCAGTGCCGAATACATCTTCAACAAGACCGTCAACGGTGTGATGCTCACCAACTACAACATTCCCGATGATAACGGCGGATGGGTGACCTTCAACGGGGCGGACAACCGCCACATCTATCCTGCCGATTACCGGTATACCACCAAGGATGCTTACGTGCTCACCAACACGAGCAAGGGCTACGGTTCCATCGCTTCCATCTCCCTGAACGCCCAGCCGGTGCAGAATATGAGCATCACCGCCTCCTACACCCATACCGTGAGCAAGGAAATCACCGGTATGCCGGGTTCCAACGCCTCCGCGGCCTGGAAGTACATCCCTTCCGTGGACGGTCCCAATTACAACATCCTGCATAACTCGTCCTACAACCTGCCCGACCGTTTCATGGCATCCATCGCCTACACGGACGCCGCCCACAACCACTGGAGCCTCTTCTATGAAGGCCTCCGTTACTCGGGCAACAGCTTCATCTACGGTAACGACCTGAACGGTGACGGCAACGCGTACGACTTGATGTACATCCCCAAGGACAAGAGCGAAATCCGGTTCATCGACCAGGCGAGCGAAGAGGCTTACTGGACGTTCGCGAGCCAGGACGAGTACTTGACCGCCCATAAGGGCGGATATGCCGAGGCGTATGCGGTGAACCAGCCGATCCGTCACGTGTTCGACTTCCGCTTCGCCCATGACTTCATCGTGCGGACGGGGAATGTCAAGAATACCCTGCAGGTGAGCCTGGATGTCCAGAACGTGGGCAACCTGTTCAACTCCCGCTGGGGAGTGGCGAAGACTTTCAGCCCCGAAGTCCCCAAGGATACCAACGGCAACGCGAAGATCCTCAAGTACGAATACACCGATACCGACGGCGTCCCGGTGTTCTCCACGATGGTGGAGCCCGGAGCCAAGACCTGGGACTTCTCCCACACCCTGGGTAACTGCTGGTACATGCAGATCGGCGTCAAATACATGTTCAATTAACCTGTAAGCGCGTTACGATATGAAATTCAGATCCTTCTTCCTTTCCATCCTCGCCGGTGCGGCGCTCGCCGCCGGCTGCGCGCAGGAGCAGGTTGTTTCCTCCATCGCCGAATTCCGCGTGGAGAAGTCCTATATCGGCCTTCCGCTCGGGGGCGGCTCCAATTCCTCCGCGTACGAAGCGACGGCTTCCTGGTCTTTCGACACGTCGGCCATTCCCGACTGGCTCACCATCACGCCCACCAGCGGCGGTGCGGGCTCCGACTACATCGTCTTTTTCGCCGAGCCGAACACCGGCGACAGCGAGCGTTCGCTGGAGCTCCGTGTGACGGTGGGCGGCAAGCAGCAGCGCTTCACCATCTTCCAGGAGGGTCCGGGCGACGTCGAAGCCCCGCTCTCGACCATCGCCGAAGTCATGGCCGGCAATGACGGGCAGACGTTCCGCATCCGCGGCACCGTGACCTCCATCGTCAACACGAACTACGGCAACCTGTACATCGCCGACGACACCGGTTCCATCTATATCTACGGCCTGTTCAATGCGAAGGGTCAGTATCCGAAGGATGCCGGCGGCTGGGCCACGTTCGGCGTGGACGCCGGTGATGTCATCACCGTCCAGGGACCGCGTACCCTTTATAACGGAACGACCCTTGAACTGGTGGACGCCTCCCTCATCAGCGTGGAGAAGTCCCTGATCGAGGTCGATCCCGCCGATGTCGCTGTGGGCAGCGAGGCCGGTACCTTCACGGTTTCCGTCGTGTCCAAGGCCAACGGCATGGTGGTCATTCCGTCCGAGAACTGGGTACGGGCAACCGATATCGCTGCCGGAGAAGGGGATGCCGTCTTGTATTCCTTCGCCTATGACGCGAACACTACTACTGCCGCGCGTTCCGCAACCATCCAGTTCAAGGCCGCCAACTCTGCCAAGACCATAACCGTCAAGCAGGAAGGCGTTCCGCCTACTGGCCAGTCCATCACCGAAATCGTGGCCCTGCCGGACAATTCCGGCGTCGAGACCCTTGAGTCGGTCGTGGTCGCCAAGACCGGACGCGGTTTCGTGGTTTCCGACGGTACCACCGCCATCTATGCTTATGACAGCGGTGCCAATGCGGTGGAGCCGGGTGACGTGGTGAAGGTGCTCGCCACCAAGACCACCTACAACGGCGTACCCGAACTCGCCACGCTCACCAGCGTGGAGAAGACCGGTACTGCCGCCGTCAACCACCCCGCCGTCAAGGACGTGACGGCCGAGGTGCTTACCTACGAGGCTTCCGTCGCCGAGTACATCCAGTTCACCGGCACGCTCCATGTATCCGGCAACTACTACAACGTCGAATTCGACGGCGTGGACACCGGCGTCAAGCAGGGCAGCATCGTCTATCCGGTGGAATCCCTCGGCGCGGCCGCTTTCGACGGCCAGGTCATTACCGTGACCGGTTACTACAACGGCCTGTCCAGTGGCGGCAAGTACCTCAATGTCATCGCCACCAAGATTGTCGGGGCCAATGCCAAGGGTACCCTCACGAATCCCTACACCCCGGCCGAGGCGGCCGAAGCGGTCGCCGGTCTTTCCTGGACTTCCAATACGGAATATGAGTTCACGGACGACGTGTATGTGAAGGGAAAGATCTGCCGGATCGCCTCCGGCGGCACCTACACCGAGGGTGGCACGTACGGCAACGCCTCCTTCTTCCTTTCCGCCGACGGTACGGGAGAGGGCGAGTTCCAGGTGTTCCGCGCCCTCTATCTCGGCAACAAGAAGTTCGAGGCCGGCCAGACCGACATCAAGGTAGGTGACGACGTCATCATCTTCGGCAAGCTGATGAACTACAAGGGCAACACCCCGGAGACCGTTTCCGGCAAGGCCTACCTGTATTCCCTCAACGGTAAAACTGAATAACCAATACTGTCTCTTATGAATATCAGAACACGCTTCCTAACGTTCCTGGCCGCGGCGGCCGCCGTTTTCACCGGCTGCCAGCAGCAGGAAGCCGACTTCGACCTCCCTTCCATCAAGATTGAAGGATCGGGGATCACGGTCGACAACGAGACCAAGAAGGCATCCTTCTCGGCCGCCAAGGACCTTACGGCCATCACCCTCAGCGTGACCGCCACCCGCGACTGGAAGGCGGAAATCGAATGGGATGCGGACGAGGTCCCGTGGATCAACGTCTCGCCCGAAGAGGGCGTCGGCACCGGCCGTGCGCAGGATGTCAAGGTAACCATCCTGGACAATCCCGGCTACAACCGGGCCAAGCAGATCAAGTTCAACATCAACTACGACTACAAGACCCTCTACATCACCCAGTCGGGTGAGAAGGGCGAGGAAATCGTGGGCACCCTGGACAACCCGTTCACCGTGGCAGGCGTCAACAAGTACGTCAAGACCCTCGGATCCGACGTGCAGAGCCCCAACGAGGTGTACATCAAGGGTAAGATCTCCCGGATCGCCGATGCCGGCACCTTCACGGAAGGCGGCACCTTCGGCAACGCCACGTTCTACATCTCCGATGACGGCACTCAGAACAACGAATTCTACTGCTACCGCATCCTGTACCTCGGTAACAAGAAGTTCAAGGCGGGCCAGACCGACATCAAGGTGGGCGATGACGTCATCGTCTGCGGCAAAGTCGTCAATTACAAGGGCAACACCCCGGAGACAGTCCAGGGTTCCGCATTCCTGTATGAGCTGAACGGTGTCAGCGACGGTGGCGAACCTACACCCGCCGGTGATCCGAAGGGTACCGGCACCTTGGACGATCCGTACAACCCGGCCGGTGCGGCCAATGCCGTGAAGGATTTGACCTGGACCTCCAACGATGTCTATGACACGACCGGCGACGTCTATGTGAAGGGTATCATCACACGCATCGCGGATAAGGGCACCTTCACGGACGGTGGCACTTACGGCAATGCCTCCTTCTACATTTCCGAAGACGGCACGTCCGCCGGCGAATTCTACTGCTTCCGGATCCTGTACCTCGGCAACAAGAAGTTCCAGTCCGGTCAGACCGACATCAAGGTGGGCGACGAAGTGATCATCTGCGGCCAGCTGATGAACTACCGCGGCAACACGCCCGAGACGGTGGCCGGCAAGGCCTACCTGTATTCCCTCAATGGTGATACGGGTAGCGACACGCCTCCGGGACCTTCCGGAGAAGCGAAGGGTACCGGTACGCTCGAGGATCCTTATAATGCCCTGGGCGCGGCCAATGCCGTGAAGAATCTCACCTGGACTGACAACACCACCTACGACACGACCGGTGAAGTATATCTGAAGGGCAAGATTTCCCGCATCGCGGACAAGGGCACCTTCACGGATGGCGGCACCTACGGTAACGCCTCCTTCTACATCTCCGACGACGGCACCCAGAACAATGAGTTCTACTGCTTCCGTATCCTGTACCTCGGCAACAAGAAATTCGAGTCCGGCCAGACTGACATCAAGGTGGGCGATGAGGTAATCGTCCTCGGCCAGCTGATGAACTACCGCAATAACACGCCTGAGACAGTGGCCGGCAAGGCTTACCTGTACTCCCTGAACGGCAAGACGGACGGCGGTGACACGCCTCCGAGCCCTTCCGGCGTGAAAGCGGTGACGATCAGCGAGTTCAATGCCGCACCAGAGTCCGACTCACAGGTGTATGAACTGGTCGGCACGATCGGCGGCTCGATCAACACGACCTACGGCAACTTCGACCTGACGGACGAGACCGGAACGGTTTATGTGTACGGTCTCACGGCCACGGAGCTGGGCTACGGCGCGAAGAACGACAAGAGCTACGAGTCCCTGGGTCTCCAGGAAGGTGACAAGATTAAGATCCGCGGTTACCGCGGTTCCTATGGGGATAAGATCGAGGTGATGTACGCCTGGTTCATCGAAAAGGTGGGCGGCGACACGCCCGGCGGCGGCGACACGCCTACCGGTGATACCATCAGTTTTGCGACCAACAGTACCGCGCAGACCTGGGCTTCCGAAACGGACGGTACGTACGGCGAAGGATTTTCTTCCACAACGCAGAGCATAAAGGTTGGGTATTACAAGCACACTTCCTCCACCAAGCCGGTGGAGCCGAAAGATAGCGAGGTCCGCATCTACAAGAGTTCTGTCCTGGTTGTCTCCGCACCTTCCGGGAAGAAGTTCAAGAAGATTGTCATCAGTACGCCTGGTACCGGCAGCGGACAGTATTGCGTGAGTATGACGGGACTGGAAGGCGGCGGCAATGGAACCGCCGACCAGTCGGCTCTGACCGTTACCTGGACCGGATCGGCTTCGAAGGTTGTCCTTCAGGCGAACGAAGCGCAGGTCCGTATGGAGAAACTGACCGTCGAATTCGAATAAACCGCTGAAACCACCACGGCAGTGAAGCCCGCGAAAACCATATTCCGCATCCTGGGGATGGCGCTTCTGACAGCGCTGTCCCTCGGAACGGTGTCCTGCAGCAAGGAACAACCCGAGATTCCCGACCCCATCCTGACCCTGGCGAAGACCCAGGTCCTCAGCGGGAAGGGAAGCCAGTTCGTCTCCGTCAAGGCGACGGACGCCTGGACCCTTGCTTCGAACGCCGCATGGGTACGGCTTACGCCGGCTTCCGGAACGGGGAACAACTCGGACATCATCCTTCAATATGAGGCGAATTCCGGGACAACCGCCCGCACGGCCGACATTACCCTCTCCTGCGGTGGAAAGACGACCATCGTCACTCTACGGCAGAACGCTCCTTCCGAGGATCCGGAGCCGGAGTCCCATGCGGGTACTTCGACGAAACGCCGCTGGATGGAACTTCCCGAAACGAAGGACAATGACGGGCTGTACTTCTACACGCACGACATGACCGTCGCTTCCAAGACCATCCGGAACTATTCCTTCTATTGGGATGACCAGGCGCTCGTAGCCCATTGGGTGGCATATCCGCTGAACACCGCCTTGCGGGGGAACGGCAGCCGCTCCGATGCCTGGGGCCTCGACCCGCTCCTGCCGGCTTCCAAGCAGCCCATCGTCACATCGACGTTCCGGGGCGGCTGGACGCGGGGGCATCAGATCCCCTCGGCCGACCGGCTGAACTACGCCGCGAACGTAGCCACGTTCTACGGGACCAACATGACGCCGCAGGAATACAATTTCAACGGCGAGATCTGGGCCCGGCTGGAAGGCGCGGTCCGCGGATGGGCGGGCCGGTGCGACACTTTGTATGTCGTCACCGGCTGTGTGGTGAAGGGGAGTGCGGAGAAGGCGAAGGACGTGGACGGCAAGTCCATCACGGTTCCCGTCGCCTACTACAAGGCGGTTCTTGCCTACAGCAAGGCCAATGCGGCAAACGGGGGATACCGGGGATGCGCCGTCTATCTGCCCCACGACAAGGCTATTGCCGGGCAGACGGTCACGAAGAACCATTCTTCCGTGATGTCCGTCCGTGCCCTTGAGGAGAAGCTCGGCATCGACCTGTTCGTGAACCTTCCCGCAGCCGTCGGAAACGACGCCGCCGAAAAGATTGAAACGGAAAACCCGGCTCTGGTAAGCTGGTGGTGGTAAAAACGTTATTGAGTTATGAAAAGATTGATCTATACCCTTTTGATTCTTCTGGTCGTCGCGCCGGCCTCGTCCTTCGCGCAGCGGAAGAAGAGTTACGTGATCGGTTTCTACAACCTGGAGAATCTCTTCGACACCTACCATGACGAAGGGAAGAACGACTATGAGTATCTCCCCGACGGGGCGAACGAGTGGACCGACTTCAAGTATGAGAAGAAACTCGCCAACATGGCCAAGGTCATCCGGGCCATGCGGGATGAGAACAATGCCTATCACGCCGTCCTCGGCGTGTCCGAGATCGAAAACCGCCATGTCCTGGAGGACCTTGTGATCCAGCCGGACATCGCTGACGCGAATTTCCAGATCGTCCATTACGACGGCCCGGACCGCCGCGGTGTCGATGTGGCCCTGCTGTATCGGCCGGAGCTCTTCACGGTCCTGGAATCGAAGTCCATCCCGTTCACTTTCGACAGCAACCTCGACTTCGGTATGACCAAGGAAGAGCAGGATGCCTTCCGTACCCGTGACCTCCTGATGGTCCGCGGCCTGCTGGACGGCGAAATGTTCGCCTTCTTCGTAGCTCACCTTCCTTCCCGCCTGGGCGAAAAGAGCGGTGCGCTCCGTTCCCGCGGCGGCGAGATGATGTACCAGGAGAGCGTGCGTCTGATGCAGGAGTATCCCGGCATCAAGATCGTGGCGATGGGCGACATGAACGACAACCCTACCGACGACAGCATGTTCGTGTACATGCACGGCCGGGAGAAAGAGGAGGAAGTGGGTCCGATGGACTTTTTCTCCCCGTTCGTTTCCATGCTCAAGGCCGGCTACAGCTCCCTGTACTACCGCGGCGAGAACAATATCTATGACATCATCGTCGTCAGCAACAGCCTCTTGAACGCGCCGAAGGGCACGCTGAAGATCCAGCCCATCGTCCGGAACAAGTACTATGCGCGCATCTTCAACCCGTCGTTCATGGTCCAGCAGGAAGGCCAGTATGCCGGCCAGCCGTTGCGCACCTTCTCGAACGGCGCCTTCGTGGGCGGCTACAGCGACCACTTCCCGACCTATATTGTAGTAAGTAACAAGTAATCCGATATGACGAAGAAACTAACCTTAGCGCTTGCCGCCCTCCTGTGCACCCTGGGCCTCGCCGCCCAGCAGTTCACGGGCGGGGTCAGGGGAACGGTCGTGAGCCGTTCCGACAGGTCGCCGGTCGCCGGCGCGGCGCTCGAGCTGTACCGGGGTACGGAGCTCGTCGCCGCCATGACGGCCGACGACGCCGGCCGGTTCCTCTTCGAGGACCTGGACAACGGCATCTACGACCTGGTCATCCGGGCGCAGGATTTCCTGGAGACGCGCGTCAACGTCACCGTCAATGACGGCTATGTCAAGAACATGTTCAACCTTTCCATGACCCGCGGTGCGGTCGTCAGCGAGGTGGACGTGGACAACCTCATCGAGTTTGACCTGGAAGACAGCGGCTACAACGACAATCCGACCATCCTGTTCGGCCAGAACGACGTCTTCAACAACGTCGCGGGCTACAACTTCAGTTCGGTCCGGTTCCGGGTGCGGGGGTATTCCTCCGAGAGCCAGGACGTGTACCTGGCCGGCGTGAAGATGAACGACGCCATTACCGGATACTCGCCGTTCTCGCTGTGGAGCGGCCTCAACGAGGCCACCCGCACCAAGTATACGGTGAACGGGGCGGAGATTTCCGACTATGGCATCGGCGGTTACAACGGCCTCACCAACATTCCGGTCAATGCCCTGTCCGTCCGCAAGGGCTGGCGGGGGAGCGTCCTCACCAACAGCCAGCTGTACCGGCTGCGCCTGATGTTGACGTATGCCTCCGGCCCGCAGGACAACGGCTGGTCGTATGCGGTCAACGTATCGGCCCGCCTGGGCGGGAACGACTGGATTCAGGGTGTGTATTACCGTTCGTTCGCCTATTATGCCGCCGTTGAGAAACAGTTCGACGATTCGCACAAGCTCGGTGCCGTCATCATGGGCACGCCGGGCCAGCGCGGTGCGCAGAACTCATCCACGCAGGAAGTGTACGACCTCATGGGCGACAACATGTATAACTCCAACTGGGGTTACCAGAACGGCAAGGTTCGCAACTCCCGTGTCCGCAAGACCCACGAGCCCATCGCCATCCTCAAGTACGACTTCACCCCGTCCCATGAATTCAACGCCGCGGCTACCGTGCTCTACCGTTTCGGAAAGAACGGTTATACGGCCCTGGACTGGTATGACGCACAGGATCCCCGTCCGGACTATTACCGCAACCTGCCCAGCTACTTCTATATGGAGAACAGCGACTACAACCGCCTGAATCCGATGAAGGCGGCCTGGGCCCGCGAAGCGTGGGTGCACAACCTGGACAATTACGCCCATGTGAACTGGGACCGCCTTTACGACGTGAACAAGTCGAATTACGAAGATGGCGGAAACCGGTCCAAGTATGCCCTGCAGGAGCGCCGCGTGGATCAGCGGGACCTGAATTTCGCCGTGAACTTCAAGTGGCGTCCGTCCCGCTGGCTTACCCTGACCGGCGGCGGTGACGCGAAGGTCAACCGTACCGAATACTATCAGCGGATGGACGACCTGCTGGGCGGCGACTATTTCTACAACATGGACTCCTTCGCCGAACGCGACTATGCCGCTTTCCCGTACATGACCCAGAACGACCTGGCTTATTGGCAGGAACACGGTCAGGCCCAGAAGATCCACGTCGGAGACAAATACGGCTATGACTATTATGCCAACGTCCGCAAGTGGAACGGCTGGCTTTCCGGAAGACTGTCGCTCGGCCTGGTCGAAATGACGGTGGGCGGCCGCGTCGGCCGTACCTCTTTCTGGCGCCACGGCCTGAACCGGAAGGGCCTGTTCCCGGGCCTGAACGACGACGGGACTCCGTACGTCATCGATGGAATCAATGTGACGACCTATGACCATGAAGGGAATGCGATCACTTCCTACGGCAAGTCGAAGGTCCTCAGCTTCCTCGAATATGCCGGAAAGGTGAACCTGAACTACGTCATCCCGGGCGGTCATCGTCTGTATGCCAATGTGGGTTATTTCAACGACGCCCCCAACTTCAACCAGGCCTTCATGTCGCCCCGCACGCGCAACTCCGTCGCTCCGGACCTGACGACCGTGAAGACCTTTACCGGCGACGTCAACTATCAGGTCTCCTCCAACGGCTGGAACTTCCGGCTCACGGGCTATTACACCGACATCATGGACCAGAGCAAGGTGATGAGCTTCTACGACGATTCGCAGAACTCCTTCACGAACTTCGCCCTGACCGGCATCGACGAACGGCACGTGGGTTTGGAAGCCGGCTTCAAGGTGCCGTCCGGCATCCCGAACCTGGCTCTCCAGGGCGTGCTCGCCTATGGTGAGTATTACTACACGTCCAACCCGAAGATGTACCAGACCATCGACAACAGCGCCAGCATCGTGGCGGACACGTACGGCGTCACCATCCCGTATTGGAAGAGCCATCCGGACCTGCAGGGCAACACGATCCGCCATTATGTGGAATCCACCCCGCAGCTGGCCGCCAGCCTCGGCCTCGCCTGGAACTGGAATTACTGGTTCGTGGACGCTGATGTGGACTACTTCGCCGATTCCTACCTGTCGATGAATCCGCTTTACCGCACCGACTATGCGACCGCGGGTCCCGACCGGATCGTGACGCCCGAAGAGGTCGTTTACATGGCCTCCCAGGAGAAGTTCGACCCTGCCTGGCTGCTGAACATTTCCATCGGCAAGTCCTGGTACATCCAGCGGACATACCAGTTGGGCTTCTCCCTGAACGCCAAGAATCTCCTGAACAACACCTGGGTGAAGACCGGCGGTTACGAGCAGACGCGCATCGTGGAGAATACCGTGGCCAAGGAGCGGTTCTACCGCTTCGACTCCAAGTATTTCTACATGAGCGGTTTCAATTACATGTTGAACATCTATTTCCGATTCTAAGGCCATGAGAAAGACGATATACCTCATTGCGGCGGCGGTTCTCGCCCTCGTTTCCTGCCAGGAATGGGAACCCGTGTTCACGCTTTCCTATGGTGACGTGGACGCAGCCGCGCCCCAGTCCCTCCAGGTCACGGCGACCATCGCCCAGCTCAAGGACCTCTACGAGAAGCACGGCGCCCTCAAGATCGAGGACGACAATATGGTCATCGCCGGCAAGGTCATTTCCGACGACCATGCCGGCAACATCTACCGCGAACTGTACATCAAGGACGACACCGGTGTCATCAGCGTCAAGATCGGCCTTTCCTCCCTGTACAGCGACTACCGGCTCGGGCAGACGGTCTATGTCCGCTGCGGCGGTCTCACGATCGGCCAGTACAACGGCATGCCGCAGCTGGGTGTGGAAGATCCCACCGGTGAGTATGAGACGGCCTATCTGGACAACCGCTACCTGATCGATGCCCATGTCGTGAAGGGAGCCAAGGGCGAACCCGTGCCGCCGCGTGCCGTGACCGAAGCGGAGCTGAACGAGGCCTTGCAGGTGGGCTACACTCACGAGATCTGGGGTCAGCTGGTCACCATCAAGGACCTGCAGTACGGCGCCAAGGGCAGTTATGCATCCGACCATTTCAAGCGGATCTTCATCCTGCTGTATGTGGACCCGTTCAAGGACAAGAAATCTTCGACCAACCGCGTTTTCTGTTCGTCCGAGACCTATGGTGTCACTACCTGGGCGATGTCCAAGAACAAGTTCCTGGAATACCTGGATGCCGGTTGTTTCGACAAGTGCGGAACTTCCGACAAGGGGATGGACGACGTGTTCGACGAGTTGAGCGGACTTACCGTGAAGGAAACGATCCGGGCCAATGCGTCCGCGGTGACCACCAGCCAGTACTTCCATCTGCCGCAGGGCCTTCCGGTCCAGATCCGGACGAGCGGCTATGCCAAGTTCGCCGATACGGAGATCGATCCGGCCATCCTCGGCAATCCCGATGCGCAGGACGGTGCACCCTGCACCGCTACCGGCATCATCACCGTGTATAACGGCGCGGTCCAACTCGCTCTCGTGGACGGGGACAGTGTTAAAGTTCAGTAAACGATGAAAAAAACAGGTATCTTATTGGCGATGGCATTGACGATGACCGCCTGCGGCCCGAAGGCCGGAAAGATTTTCGAGGAGGAGTGGAACACGCCTTACGGGACGGCGCCGTTCAGCCTGATTAGCGAAGCGGACTACCTGCCGGCCATCAAGGCAGGCATCGAGGCCCAGAAGGCCGAAATCCGCGCGATCGTGGAGAATCCGGACGCCCCCACGTTCGAGAACACGATTGCGGCCTACGAACGTTCCGGGGGCCTTCTGGCGAAGGTTTCCGGTGTGTTCTTCAACCTCTCGGAGTCCGATTCAAGCCCTGTGATCCAACAGATCGAGGAGGAAGTGACCCCGATCATTACGGAAGCTTCCGACGCCATCTTCATGGACGATGGTTTCTTCGCCCGGGTGAAGGCGGTATATGACGACATGTCCGGCTTGGACAGGGAACAGCAGATGGTCACCAAGAAGCTTTATGACCGCTTTGTCCGCAACGGCGTCAGCCTGGATGCGGAGAAAAAGGCCCGCTTCGCGGAAATCAACAGCCGTCTCGCCGTCCTGAGCCAGAAGTTCGGTCAGAACCTCCTGGCTGAGAACAATGCTTTCCGTGACGCCATCGGCGTAACTGTTTCCGAGTATCCGACCTTCATGGCCACCTGTGAGGACCGGACGCTCCGTGAGAAGGCCTTCAAGGCCTATTCCAGCCGTTGCAACAACGGGGGAGAGCACGACAACAACGCCCTCGTCCTGGAGATCATGAAACTCCGGACCGAGAAAGCCGCCCTGCTGGGCTACAAGAATTCCGCAGAGTATCTCCTGGCCGACAAGATGGCCGGCGATCCGGAGACCGTGGACGCTTTCCTGCAGCCGATCATGGACGCTTCCATGCGCAAGGCACGTGAGGAAATGGCCGACATGGAAGCCGTCGCCGGCCACAAGATCGAGCCGTGGGACTGGTTCTACTATGCGGAGAAAGTGCGTGCACTCAAGTACGACCTGGACGAGTCCGTCACCAAGCCTTATTTCTCGGCCGACAGTGTCTCAAAGGGCGTCTTTTACGCCGCGGAGAAGGTCTATGGCATCCATATCGAGCCTGCGCCCGAAGTGGAGGTCTACAACCCGGTGGTGAAGGCTTACAAGCTTACGGACGGGGACGGATCCCTCCTCGGCATCTTCTATCAGGACTGGTTCTCCCGCGACACCAAGCGCGGGGGTGCGTGGATGAACAATTTCCGCGAGCAGTATGTGGTGGACGGCGTGGAGACGCGCCCGGTTATCGTGAACGTCTGCAACTTCCCGCCGCCTACGGATGAGGTCCCGTCGATGCTTTCCATCGACCAGGTCCAGACCGCCTTCCACGAGTTCGGCCATGCCCTGCACGGTTTCCTCACGAAGTGCCGCTACCAGGATGTTTCCGGCACCGCCGTGACCCGCGATTTCGTGGAAATGTTCTCCCAGTTCAATGAGAACTTCGCGTTCCAGCCGGAGATTCTGGACGTTTATGCCCATGACTACCGCACCGGCGAGCCTATCCCGGCTGCTCTGGTGGAGAAGATCGGCAACTCGTTGAAGTTCAACCAGGGTTTCACGACCGGCGAACTCTGCGCGGCCTCCATCCTGGACATGAAGTGGCATGAGCTGACGGCCGAAGAGCTGGCGAAATTCACCGACGCGCAGTCCATCCGTGACTTCGAGACGAAGGTTTGCGGCGAGATGGGCCTTATCGATGAGATCATCCCGCGTTACCGGACAACCTATTTCAACCACATCTTCAACAGCGGCTACAGTGCCGGTTACTACAGTTATCTGTGGTCCGAGGTCCTGGATGTGGATGCCTGGGAGAAGTTCGAAGCGGACGGTGTCTTCAATCCCGCTACGGCGAAGGCCTTCCGCAAGACCTTCCTGGAGCGCGGCGGCTCCGAAGAGCCGATGACGCTTTATCGCCAGTTCCGGGGCGCCGATCCTGATCCGTCGGCCCTTCTCCGCTCCCGCGGACTGGAATAGCCGGCTGGCGGATAACCGCCTGGCTATCAGTTGATTGAATGGTAATGCCCTGTGTGCAGAAACACAGGGCATTGCTTGTAAGACGTTATGCGTCAGGGCGTTGAGTGCCAGCCTTACAGGTGGCTGGTCAGCAGTTTCATCCCGCCGGCGGAAGGGCTGAAGGTGACACCGAGGGAAGAAGCGGGAATGAGGACCGTTTCG
>JAEEGI010016418.1_pt1 | contig 15292 bp, 6 predicted proteins | sample 8958751 | NCBI WGS metagenome assembly JAEEGI01 (sample SAMN16246545, study PRJNA631951) | gut metagenome | biome: gut microbiome; feature: rumen; material: KS-attached | host: Bos | place: Iran: Karaj | collected 2018-10
TGAACAGCGAAGAGGCAATGAACTGGGCGCGTACGCTTTCGTCTTATTGGTACCCGACTTTGAATACCGATTTGGAACAACATACTCCTGGTGCCATTTGGGAAAATTCTCGTGCGAACCGTCCGTTTGCGGTAATGCGTGGAAACCCGATGGGAAAACCGATGTGGGTGGCGTTTGAAGTTCCGGCGTTCCGCTTGACGGATGAACAGTTGCGTGCCAATGCGGTTGCCGATTCGCTTGCCGCTGCAGGCGAGGTCGTTCCTGTCAACCGTACGCTTGATACGAGCTCATATGCTCGTCTCGAAACGCTTGCATCTCTTGAAAATAGCTGCCCGGCAACGCCTGCGACAAAGAAGTTCCGCGATGCGTTGAAGAAAAAGCTTTCGAAACTCCCGAAGGAGCAAAATGCGTGGGCCGATGACGGAATGCTTTGGTTCCGTCGCAATGCAAATTACCTCGTTGCAGATAAAATTAGCGGTCAGGATAGTCTTCACAATCCGCTTCCGCGAATGGTTGAACTCAAACAGTATCTGGATTCGATGAATGTCCAACTGTTGGTTGTTCCGATTCCAGTGAAAGAAGAAATCTATGCGGACAAGCTTGTGAAGGGGACCCCTGCGGATTTGTGCGTGAATGTGAACGGTCGTGAATTTATCCGTGAATTGCTTGCGGCTGGAATTGACGTGTTGGACCTTTACCCGTCTTTGATGGCTGCCCGCAGTGGCGATGAACCGCCTCATTACAGCTACCAGCGCTACGACACGCATTGGGCATTGCCCGGCATGCTTGCCGCGATGGAACAGCTCGCTTCCCGTGTGACGCAGTACAGCTGGTATGCCGAAGCGAATCCGCAACCGGGTAGTCTTTTGATGAAGGATACGGTTGTGCTGCGCGAAGGCGACTTGGTCGCTCATTTGCCGGATAAGGAAAAGTCGAAGTATGCCGCCGATACGCTTGCGGGCATGAAAATTTACAAGGGCGATAAACCGTACAAGGGCGGTAAAAATGCTCCGATCCTCTTGATGGGCGATTCGTTTACGGGCGTGTTCGAATCTGTTGACCAGAAAAGCGGTGGTCCGGGCTCTTTGCTTGCTTATGCGACGGGGCTTGACGTTCAGGTGCTTACGAGCTGGGGCGGTGGTCCCGGCGTTCGTGCTCGCTTGAAGAAAATGAAAAAAGACATGCTGAGCAAGCGCCTCGTGATTTACATGATGACCGCACGAGACTTTTGGCAAAGCCCGATGGAATGGGACGGAATTTAGACGAAAGAACGCTCGCGATGCTCGCTACAGACGAAAGACTAGAGATGGTGTGAAAATGGAAAAAAGCAAAAATCTCTCGTCTCTTCCTTCGACATGCTCAGGACAGGCTACTCGTCTCTCGTCTAAACTATTCTGGCCGGCGTTAGTTATTGTCTTTGTTGTTGCGCTTTCGCTGATTCTTTGGAGCGGGAGCGGCAAAGATGTTTCTTATCGTGAAATGGCTTGCACGTTCGAAGAACGGAATCCGTCGTGCTTGGATTCCATTCGCGAGTGGCGTGATGGACTTGCTTACTTTGATAGTAGTGTCGCGGTGACTCATGATACCTTAAATTCCCTCAAAAGTTTGTTGTGGAATTTTTGGAATATCGAATTTGCCGGGGCGGGCGAAGCTTCGGTTGCAAAAGATGCAGTGCTTCCGCTTCGTGTTCTTGAAAACAGGAAATCCGGTTGCATGGGGCTTTCGTGGCTTGCGCTTATGGTGGCGGAGGCGCGCCATTTGCAGCTCGATGCCATTCTTTTGCCGGGGCATGTTTTTTTGCGCTACAGTTCCGCGAACGAATCAATGAATTTGGAACCCAACCGTCGTGGATATTCATACACGGATGAAGAATATCGTGAAAAGTACAAAGACAGAAAATGGACTGGGTTGGAATTCCGTGCGCTTGAACCCAAGGAATTCGTTGGACTTGCCGCGTTTGATATTGGCAATTTGTACCTTGAAAATGACGTGCCTCGGGCACTGACTTGGTACCGGATGGCCGAAGAATTTTTCCCGAATTACCCGGGGATTCGGGCAAACCAACAGATTGCCAAAAGTCGTTTGCCCGATTTAATATAATTTTCTTACATTGAAGCGCTTTATAGCTTGTAGAAGCGGTTGATGCCGATTCTTGTTGTTTTTTGTAAGCTCAAAAAGCTATTTTTATGGAGTAATGTCAAAGCGCCCAAATCATTCATTTTTCTTTATCAAGATACTTTTTTTAGTATCGTCTGCTCTCTTCCTTTGTAGTTGTGATACTTTTTTTGGTGAGCATGTCTGGTTGAATGCTCCGGCAGAAACGGATACGGCTCACGATGGGCTTGTTGTCATTAGGGCGTCAAAAGTAAAAAATTTAAGTGGTGGTGCAGTCTCGTTCATGGGAACATATGAGACGTCAGCCAAGGCGATTGAACGTCCGCAATTACGTGTTATATTGAATTATGATTTTTCGATGGGCAAACATGAAGTCACTTGTGCCGAATTCAAAAAAGTTATGGGGACGACTTTCGATGAACGTTGCCGAAAAAAGAATTCAGATTTGTTGCCGGTGACGAATGTGACTTACTATGACGTTGTTCTTTATGCTAATGAACGTAGTAAGCGTGAAGGTTATGATACGGCGTATTCTTATAAGTCGATGGTTTTTGATGCTGCTGGAAATTGTATTTCCATGGAAGGTCTTGTCTTTCATCCAGAAGTTGATGCGTATCGCTTGCCGACCGAAGCGGAATGGATTCTGGTTGCCGATAGGCATTGGAATCCCACGGCGGAATGGAATGCTTTGAATTCAAATTTTGAACCGAAGAACGTTTGTTCATACGGGCGCTTGGGTGGTGACTTTTGTGATATGGCCGGAAACGTCAAGGAATGGGTTTCTGATTGGTTGGGATATTTTAGGGATATGAACATTACGAATTATGTCGGGGCTCCAGATGGTGGTGTTTTGGGAGAACGTGTTATCAAGGGTGGTAGCTACCGTAACGATCCGGCTGCAATCAAGTTGTATAATCGTGGTGATGTCTATATCGTGACTTCGGCGGCGAAGTCCGATTATCTCGGTTTCCGTATTGCGTTTGGTAAAATTCCGAATGCGGCTTGGATGGGCTATGATGGTTTGCTTCGGGAAAGCCGTATTATACCGATGGCAAGTGCATCTGTTGTTGAGAAAAATATCGGAACTTATCGTACGAAACTAGTTTTCCGCAACGATGTGTCGGGAAATTTGGCTTATGTTGATTATGTGGATGGAATTTTGTCTGTTATAGAACTTGCGGATACCGTCAATTCTTATCATCCCGATATTTCTCCAGATGGGCGTTTTGTGGCGTATTGTACGGGTATGGAAGGTGTATCTGGAAAATCAAGTATCTATATTCGTCCGCTTTCATTGACCACGACAAAACCACTCAAACTTAACGTAAAAGGTAACGCCTCCATCCCGCGATGGCGTGTCTTGGAAAATGGGGATACAGCAATAGTTTATGTGTCCGATGCCGGGAATAACAAAGATGCGTCTGCATTTAAGTCCAGGAGTACTTGGCAGGTGAAGTATGGCAATGGACGGTTTGGAACTCCGAAAAAACTGTTCAATGGAGCGTATCACGGAGGCGTATCCGAAGATAATACTTTTGCCGTGACAGGTGCTCGTTTGCTGCGTGCGCATGTTGCAAATCGCGATACGGTCTGGTATAATGGTGAACAGGCTTGTAACGTGTCTCTTTCTAAAGATGGAACGAAACGGGTGGCGTTCCTTGATTTTGGCGGGAAAACGGGTGCCAAGTTTGTTGGTGAAAGTTATGGAACTCATGAACGTTTACTGATTGCTGATAGTACGGGGCGTTTGATTAAAGCTATTGCTTCGCCCGAAGGCTATAGTTTTGACCATGTAGAGTGGGCTTTGAACTATGTAAGTGGAGATGATGATGGTGGTTTCATTGTTGCGACTCTTACCAATTCTAATGGCTCGCATTCGAAAATCGTCCTCGTGAATGTACATGATTCCTCTATCCTAGATTTGGTTGAAGGCGATGAACTTTGGCATCCGTGTATCTGGCGAAAAAATGTTTATGTGCCGAAATCAGCAAAACTAGATTCTGATAGCGCCGGAATTTATTTGCATCCGTCGGATAAGTGGGAATCTGTTATTATGCGTTATAAAATGGAACTCCTCTGGAAATATCGAGATTCGGCAAATGTTGCGATTCTTGGTTCTTCAAGACCGATGCATGGCGTTAGCCCCAAGGAATTGGATAAGAAGTTTTTTGCCGTTAATTTTGGACAAACTCCTAACTCCATTTACATGTCCAGAGATTTTCTGAAAAAGTATATTTTTAACCACTTGAAAAAACTCAGATATATTGTAATTTCGTTGGATATCGATTTTTGGTATAAAAATGACGGCCCGAAAAGCGATAATTTCTTTTATACAGATTTCGGAAATTATCCAGGATATGTTTATGATGAAAACCATGACTTTTGGAAAGATGGTTATCCGGAAGGCCTGCTAGAATATACGGAAAGTGCCGTAGGTTCTTCGGATGAATCTTCTTACATGAAAGATCGGGGGCGTTTTTTGAACGCATTATGTAATTCGTGGCATGACGAACCTGAAATCGAACAGGATAGCAATTATTTGGATAATCACTGGAACCTGATTGATGACAGTATGGAAACGCTCCTTGAAATTATTAAGGAGGCGGCTAAGCGAAATATTCGTGTTGTTGGATTGATTTTTCCGCAGAGCCCAGCATATGCGGAAACAGGCTCGTTTGGACGATATGGCTTGCGCCGGAGTTCTGCAAAAAAATTAATTAATGACATAAAAGCGTTAGAAAAGAAATATTCGAATTTTATGCTGATGGACGAAAATAAAATGGGCAAACACGACTATACAGACGGAATGGCTATTGACGAAGATCATCTGTGTGGTGGTGGAAGTGTTATTTTGACGTCTCGCTTGAATAAATTGCTGTTATCATGGGAATCAAAAAAATGAAAATGTGTGCTCTACAGAATTTGAAAAAAATCATGAGGATCATTTGAGTGCTGCCGGAGCAAAACAGTTTACGCATAGATTGGATTCTTTACTTTCTACATTGGAGTGATGACGCACAAAATATGGGAGATTTTTTATTATGTTGAAAAAAATGGATTGTTTACTTTTCTGTATATTGCTTTTTTTGTCCATATTTGAAATGACATCATGTTCTGATGGTGTTTCTTCGTCGGAAAATTGGAAAATTGATGCGAAAGAAGATTCTCTTTCTGGAATGTTGCGTGTATCTGCCAATAATTTGACAATCCGCTTGGGAACCGATGATAGTTTAGCAAAATCTAGTGAACGCCCAGAAATGAAGGTCGTGTTAGATTATGATTTTTCTATTGGCAAAACCGAGGTGACTTGTAAAGATTTTAATGCGTTGATGAAACCCTTGACTGGTCTGAAGTTGAATTGTTCAAGTAAGAAAAATCCAGCCACGGATGTGACTTATTATGATGCTGTGCTTTATGCAAATGAACGCAGTAAAGCAGATGGATTTGATACCGCATATACATATATCGAAGCCCGTTTTGATTCCGATAAACATTGCACAAGCTTGGAAGGATTTGTTTTTCATTCTGAGGTGGATGCTTATCGTTTGCCAACGGAGGCTGAATGGACTCTTGTTGCTGAAAATTATTGGAATCTGGCAGAAGGCTGGACTGCCGACAATTCGGATTTTAAACTGCACGAGGTCTGCAGCAAAAAAGGTAAGAACTCTGCTGTGTGCGACATTGTCGGAAATGCAATGGAATGGGTGAATGATTGGCTCGGATATTTACGCGATACGACGGTATCGAATTACGTTGGGGCGCCTGACGGTGGAACTTTGGGCGAGCGTATTGTAAAAGGTGGAAGTTATCGTAATGCGGCTGAAACAATTCATTTGTATAATCGTGGCGATGTATATACTGTGACGTCTTCCACTCGTGCGGATTATGTGGGATTTCGTCTAGCTTTTGGATCGATTCCCAATGCGGTGTGGATGGGAAACGATGGCTCTGCAACAACGAGTATAATTACTCCGCTAGCAACTTCTGCAAAAGTTCGTTCTTTGGCAGGCACTTACAATGCCAAGCTTGTGTTCAGGAATTCGGTTACTGGAAATATTGCTTTTGTTGATTATCTAAACGGCATCCTTTCTGTGAATGAAATTGTAGATACAATTGATGCCTTTCATCCAGAAATTTCGCCTAATGGGAAAAAAGTTGCATTTTGTACAAAATTAGAAGGAGTATCTGGTAATTCGAAACTTTATGTACGGGATTTGAATGTTGATGGCACAAATCTTGTGAAGCTAGATGTGAAAAGCGCTGCAATTCCGCGTTGGCGCGTTCTTGAAAATGGGGATACAGTAATCGTTTATGTAACGGATGCCGGAAATAACAAGAATGAGTCTTCGTTCAAGTCTGCATCGACTTGGCAAGTCAAATTTTCGAATGGAAAATTTGGCAAACCCAAAAAACTTTTTGATGGGGCCTATCATGGAGGAATCAGCGATGACAATACGCTTGCCGTTTCGGGTGCACGTCTTTTGCGAGCCCGTATAGCAAAGCCTGGGTCGTCCGTTACAGAAAAGGCGGTCGATACCGTGTGGTACAAGAAAAGCGGCGAGGCCGAACAGGCTTGCAATGTTTCTCTTGCGAAAGATGGTGGCAAACGTACGTTGTTCCTTGATTTTGGTGGCAAGACCGGTCGAAAGTTTGTGGGTGAAAATTATGGTACGCATGAACGTTTGCTCATTGCGGATTCCTCTGGAAAGTTAATTCAGTCTGTTGCTGCGCCAAACGGATATTCATTTGACCATACGGAATGGGCGTGGAAACGATATGCCCTGGATAATGCAACAAAGACTCTTAAACAAAACGACTTGGTCGTTGCTTCTCTGACTAATGCGGGTGGCGCTCATTCGAAAATTGTTTTGGTGAATTTGTCCGACAGCTCTGTCGTTGACCTCGTCGAAGGTGATGAATTGTGGCATCCGTGTTTATGGATTAAAAGTGATGAAATCTCAAATGGCGGTGATAATCGCACTGCGGGTATGAAATTCGAATCTGATAGTGCCGGAGTGTATCTTGCTGGAAATGCGGATGCCGCAGCTGGAATTCTCCGTTACAAAATGGAATTGCTGTGGACATACAAAGATAGTGCAAATGTTGTCGTTCTTGGCTCTTCAAGACCTTTGAATGCTGTTATTCCCCAAAAATTTGATGAAGAATTTTTTGTGTTGAATTTAGCAAATGTCCCAAATATGATGGTTGTTTCCAACTACCTTGCTACAAATTATGTTATTCCGCATCTTGGCAATTTAAAATATCTTGTAATCTCATTAGATATTGATTTGTGGCATTATAATGAAAATACGGAGTATAACTTCTTTTATCAGGAATATAAAAATTATCCAGGGTATATCTATGATGCAAATCATAATTTCTGGAAAAATGAAAATGTCGAAGGCTTGGCTCTTTTAACGAAAGAATCTGTAGGTATTGAATTTTACCAACAGAATTTTATGGAATCAAGGGGATTTAATAGCGAAAAATCGGGTTCTTGGGAAACAAAACCCTCTGTAGAATATGATAGTACCTGGTTCTCTTCTGAATCAAAAAATTACTACGCAAGCTTAGGTTACTTAAGGAATATTTTGCAAGCTGCCGAAAACCGTGGGATTTATGTAATCGGGGTGGTTTTCCCGCAAAGTCCTGGTTTCAAGAAAACAGGAGCTTTTGGTCGTTATGGAATTCGGAGAAGTGAAGCACCGAAGTTACTGAACGAACTAGAATCGCTGAGCCAAGAATATCCTCATTTTGTCTTTTGGGACGAAAACAAAATGGGAAATCATGATTATACCGACAAAATGGCTGCAAATAAAGACCATTTATGTACATTAGGGGCTGAAAAATTTACGCAGCGTCTGGATTCTTTATTAAAAACGTTGAAGTAATGTATATTGAAACTAGGGAAAACTAACTGATATGAAAAAGATGAATGCAAAAATAGGTTTTATTTGGCTTTTGTCGATACTGTTTCTTTCGATGTTCGAATCATGTTCTGAAGAATCAACGACTGGTGCGGAATCGGCTTCTCCCACAATTTGTTCTTCAAAAGCGGATTGTCCCAATGTGGATTTGCAAGACGATTTTATATTGATTCGATCTTCTAAAAAAAGAACTGTTTTAGGAACCAATTCTAATTCGGCTAAATCAAATGAACGCCCTGAAATGGAGGTCTCGTTCGATTATGCTTTTCAATTGGGGATGCATGAAGTAACCTGTGGCGAATACAATGCCTTGATGGGTGGGAAAAAGGACAGTGCTACGCTTGAGTGCGCTAACGATTCCTTACCTGCGGTTAATGTGACTTATTACGATGCCGTTCTCTTTGCAAATGCTAAAAGTAAAAAAGAGGGGAAGGATACGGCGTATGCTTATGTTTCCGCGGAATTTGATAAGAAAGGTCATTGTGTTTTGTTGAATGGCTTCAAGTTTAATTTTGATGTTGATGCTTACCGGTTGCCTACTGAAGCCGAGTGGGTTTTTGCGTCGGAACTTTCAGTTGATGTTGAAAATAGTTGGAATTCGGAAAATTCGGATTTTGCCGCACATGAAGTTTGTCGCAAAAAAGAAAAAAATGGGTTTTGCGATTTGTCTGGGAATGTGACAGAATGGGTTAACGATTGGCTTGGAACTTTTCGTGATACGTCGGTTACGAATTATATGGGCGCTCCAAATGGGGGAACTCTTGATGAACGTGTTATCAAGGGGGGAAATTTCAGAAGTGAACCGTCCTTGATAAATCTTCATTCACGTGGTGATGTTTACACCGTAACGAGCGCCAGCTATTCGGATTATTTGGGCTTTCGTTTGGCGTACGGAAAGATTGAAAATCCTGTTTGGTTTGATGCCTCTGGAAATGTTGTCCTTTCAAATATTTTGGTGTTGACGAATAAACGGAGCATATCACCGCTTTTAGGTTCGTCCCGTTTAAAAATGGCTTTCCGTAATGATGTGACCGGAAATCTTGCTTTTGTCGATTTTTCAAATATCTTGCCTTCTGTTGTTGAAATCAAGGACACGATTAACGCTTATCATCCTGATATTTCACCGGATGGAAAGCGCGTTGCGTTCTGCACTGGGCAGGAAGGCATTGCGGGTAAATCGGTTGTTTTTGTCCGGGACTTGAATGAAAAAGGGACTAATCTTGTGAAGTTGGATGTGAAATCCGCCGCAGTGCCCCGTTGGCGAGTCCTTGAAAATGGAGATACCGCGATTGTCTATGTAACGGATACGGGCAATAATAAAGAAAACGCAGAATTTTTTTCTCAAAGTACATGGCAGGTTCCTTTTGCTAAAGGAAAGTTCGGTAAGCCGGTAAAATTGTTTGATGGAGCCTACCATGGTGGCATTAGCGATGATGAAAAATTATCGGTTTCGGGGGCTCGTTTACTACGTGCTCGCATGGCTAAGAAAGAATCGACGATAACATCGAAAGCTGTTGATTCTATTTGGTATGACGGTAACCAAGCGTGCAATGCATCTTTGAACAAACAGACGAAGCGTTCGCTTTTCCTTGATTTTGCGGGCGAAACTGGAATTAGTTTTGTTGGAAAGAAATACCGGACGCATGAACGTTTGTTTGTTGCTGACAGTACGGGTAAATTGCTTTTGTCTGTAGCATCGCCTCAAGGATACACATTTGATCATAGTGAATGGGTTTTAAATCATGATGAATTTGCTGTGGTTTCGCTTGTAAATGCTGACGGGGCCCACCGGAAAATTGCTTTGGTGAATACAAAGGATGGAACTATAACGAACCTTGTTGAAGGGGATGAAGTTTGGCACCCCTGTTTTTGGACTCCGTTTGATAAATTGACGAGCGACGTAAATTGGAGTATAGATAGTGTTGGCCATTATTTTTCTGAAGAAAATCAACCTTATAATTTACTTTCACATAAAATGGATATGTTCTGGAGCTTTAAGGATTCTGTGGAATTGATTGCACTTGGAAATTCTCATATTCGCTCTGGCTTTGATCCTCTTCTCATGAGCGTTAATTCTATAAATTTGTCTTCAGTGCCGTGCGATATGCATTGTATCCATTATCTTGTTAAAAATTATGTTTTAAATCAGTGCCCTAAAATTAAATATGTTGTTTTGAGCCTTGATTTCGATTTGTGGTATAATTATAATGAACTCTCGGATATAGAGAAGGTTACAGGTGGAGCTCCGGGCTATGAATACGACAGAAATCATAATTTTTATCCAGAAGGAGTTGATTCAACTTTTATGAAATTGGTTTGGGATAATGCTTCTTCGGAATTCGAAGATATGATGAAATATAAAGGTTGGGCTCCATCTGATATAAATGTAGGATGGGTCGATCAAAATGGCGTGGCCGAAATACTTAATGATACTATATGGAGTGATTATATGTTGAATCAGAACTATTTCGACTGCCTTGTAGACTATGATAAAAACACGTGTGAATCTACGTATCATTTAAATGTGTATAATCCCGATTCCAGTTTGACAAGGTGCCTTAAAGACCATGATATAGATCGATGCTTTTCTACAGTATCTTATAATTTAAGCAAATTAAAAGATATTATCCTTTTGGCAAAAAAACAAAATATCACAGTTATAGGTATTACCTTCCCGATAAGCCCTTATTATAAAAAAACGGGTGCTTATGGACGTCATGGAATGATGCGTAGTCATGCAATAAAAATGATAGAAAAAATCCGGAATATGGCGGAAAATGATCCGAATTTTATCTTTGTTGATGAAAATAAATTTGGCGATCACGATTACCCGAATACGATGGCTTTTGACTATGATCACTTGAACAGATTGGGCGCAGAAAAACTTTCTTCACGTATAGATTCTTTAATCCAAGTATTGGAAATAAAATAAAGGTGAAGCATGTTGGGGCTACACATTTGGGTGTCTATAGCGGTAGTTCTTTTTGCAGTTTTTCCGCTGACGGATACTGATATCTGGTGGCATTTGGCCTGTGCGCGGGAGTGGGTGACGACTTGGACGCCTGTGCGCGAGCCTGTCGTCCATGTGCATGAATTCTTTCAGCAGACGGTTGCGTTTGTCTATAATATTGGTGGAGCCTCGTTGTTGGTTTCGTTTAAGGCGCTTCTTTGGGGCGTTGTATTTTTTTTGTTTTTATGGCCTTTGCTGCGTTCCTCAAAATTGTCAAAGGGGCCCGTTGCGTTGGTCGTCGTCACTAGTATTGCGATACTTCTTTATGTTTTTCGTTATCAGTTTGAAATTCGTCCAGTGCTGTTTAGCTTGCTGTTCCTCGGTGTTTATTGGAACGTGTTGCCGTGGCTCTTGAGGGACTCGGCAATCCCGTATGGCATAAAAAAAATCTCGGCGACTGTACTGATTCTCGTTATTCAATGGATTTGGTGCAAGTGTCAGGGATTGTATATTCTTGGTCCGCTTTTTGCTTTTTTGGTTTTTGTTTCTGTTCGCAAAGCGATTGCCTGGCAGGCTGCTTTTATTCTCTTGCTGTTTGCGATGCCGTTTTTGCACCGTGATGGTATGAATTTATTCTTGTACCCGTTCGGCTTGTTGGACCGTCTGCTTGGGCTTTCGCCTTCGGCTGCAATTTTTGCAAGTGAAATCGCTGAAAATCGTTCGCCGGTTACGCTTTTGCTAAATGGCGAAAATGTGATACAAAGTGTATTGATGATTGTGCTGTGCATGGCTGGGACTGTCGTGAGTTGCGCAACACTTTTTAAATGTTTTCGGAACCCTGCGGAGAGATTTCAAGAAATATGGAAATACGTTACTCTCCTTGTCACCGCTAGTCTTGCCTTTGTTGCCGAACGCAATTTTGTTCTTTTTTTGCCAGTGCTTGTGGCCATCGCCATTCCTGCGGTCAACAAAGCTCTCTCTAAGTTCTGCCAAAGTCATCCTAGCTTCCAATCGCTAGCTACGACCGGCATCCATCAAAGTTCCTACTTCTATCAACTCTGTTCTAAATCACGTTTCCCGACTACATTCTACTTGTTGTTTCCTATTCCTGTAATCGCTTTCCTTCTCTGATTTTGTACCAAATCCCTCGCATCATATGACCGTTCCATGATTGCGTTCCAACGTGTACCGGTTGCAGCGACCGCCTGGATGCTCGGACATCCTCATCCGGGCCGACTATTCAATGACGACCGTGCGGGAGGCTACTTGGCGTTTATGAATCCGTCCGATTCGACGTATATCGATGGTCGATTCATCTTGAAAACGGCAGATTTTTTTGAACGCTATCTTGAATATTCGGAAACGCCCTCGCTTTTTTTGCGTGATGCCGATTCGCTAGATATCGACCGCGTGGTGCTTCCGTTGCGTTATTATGCCCGGTGGAATGGTTTGCTTATGACTCTCGATTCTGCCGAAAATTGGCACGTAGTGTATCGGGATTCGCTTTTTGTTGTGATGGACCGCACAAAGTTCTGAAACGTATGTCATAAATAATTTATTTTTGAGTACTAAAAATTTATTTTTAAATAGATTTAACGGCCCTCGGGGCATAGGAGTTGGTATGAATCGTTTGGTTAAAATTGGACTTGCCGGTTTGCTTGCTTTTGGGCTTGCGCAGGCTAAAGTCAATTTCCCGTATCCGCAAAATTCCAATTATGGTGGGAACGGTATTGTTCTTTCGAACCAGACTGAAGCTGCAGCGCAGTTGAAGAAAGCCTTTGAGTTCTATTTGAAGGACAAGTACAAGGAAAGCGGAAATTATGCAGCGATAGAAAAGGACAAGGGGAGCAACAACTTTGTTTCTGAAGGAACTGGCTACGGCATGTTGATGATGGTCTATTTCAGCGACAATACGACAAGCTATCAGTCCCAGTTCGATAAAATGTGGGCGTTCTACAAGGCGGGTTCCAACGAACATGGCCTCATGAACTGGTCGTTTGGAAACTTGAATCCTACAAACAATCATGCCAATGCAGCTACTGATGCGGAAATGGATGTTGCGGCCGCTTTGATTATGGCTGCGTACCAGTTTGGCGATGACAAGTATTTAGATGAAGCCCGCACCCTTTTGAAAAATGTGAAACAGTATGAATTTGAAGAAAATGGTTTGCATAAACCGGGTGACGCTTGGAACGACAAGAAAAATCCGTCCTATGTTGCGCCTGCTTATTACAGGCTGTTTGCCGAGGTGGATAAGGATAATGCCGATTTCTGGAATACAACGGCGATGAATGCAAATTATGCTTTGCTTGAAACGAACTCGGCGGAATATTCTACAGGACTTTTCGATAACTGGTCCAATGCTAGCGGAAAGGGCATGGATAAATATTATGGTTACGATGCCGCCCGTACGCCGTGGCGTTTGGCGCAGGACTTCTATTGGTTCGGTGAAGAAAAAGCGAAAACGATGTTGGATAAGCTCGGTAAATGGGTGAGTGGTAAGGCTGCGTCGTCTATGAACGGGACTATTGAACGTAGTGGTAGCCAGATGTGGAACGACCACAACAGTACGTTTGTCGCGACGTTGATGACGTCCTTGGTTACGGACGAATCGCGTCAGGGAAAACTTGATGAGTACTGGAAAGAGGCTGTTAGTCTGGGGGATGAAGCCTATTTTGAGCAGTCTATGAAGGTCCTTTGCGGTCTCCTGGTTTCGGGTAACATGCCGAATCTTGCTGCGGCTCCTGCGTCTTCGAGTTCTGCGGAGAATCCGGCGAGTTCGTCCGCTGCAAATCCTGGGTCCAGCGCTACGGTTCCTTCTAGCTCCGCGGGATTGCAATCCAGTTCCAGTGGCGGTGAAGCTGCGTTGCCGACTGCTGCCATGAACGTTCCGAAAATGGAGCTTTCTGGTAGAACGCTCCTGCTGAGTGTAAACGGCAATGTGCGTGTGGATTTGATTTCTATGACGGGTGCAGTGGCGAAGTCTTACGACAGGAGTTCGACTGGTTCTGTTTCCGTTTCGTTTGACGCGGTTCCGAGTGGTCTTTACATTGTGCGTGTCAAGAATGCTGGTATGACAATGCTCAAAAAAATCAAGTTGGATTAATTGCAGGGTTCTTTAGAATAACGTTTTAAAGCAGAAGAAAAAAAAAATCCGGAATTTCCGGATTTTTTTTGCTTTTGGATTCTGTATTTTTATTCAAAATTTTGCAAATATATTTTAACATCCAAGATAAATTATTGGTTACTTAGGAGTAAAAATAAAATTACATAATATGAGAATTTGCTCGATTTTTTTGCTTTTTAAGCATATTTTGGCTTTATTGTAAATGATTTGTATGTTTTCACTTATTTTATATGATTGATTTACTAAATTTATTTAACCTTAAAATAAATCAAAAAGAAGGTGAATAAATGAAAAAAACAAAAAGTACAGCATTGTTCTTGGGGATAGCGTCAGCGATGGCGTTTGCTCAGGACGGCTCAGCTTGTATCGCGTTCAAAAACGGTACGGGCGACTATGACAAGCACTGTTATAACTCCGGTCTAAGACAAATGGCTGAAGGCAAGTGCTATACCATGAATAAGGATCGCGTAAAGGAAGGGGTCCCGCAGTGGATTAACGAAGAAGCGAACCAGACTTGGTGGTGGGAGGAAACTTCATGTGGTGAAGCTCCTGCTTCTAGTTCCAGCGTGAAACCGGTTGAATCCAGTTCCAGCATTGCTCCGGTCTCCAGCTCCAGCGTAAAGCCGGTTAGCTCTAGCGTTGTTCCGGTCTCTAGCTCTAGCGTGAAACCAGCCTCCAGTTCAAGTGCAATTGTCGCTTCGACTTGCGTGGCTTTCAAGAACGGTACTGGCGATTACAATGGCAAGTGCTTCAATTCCGGTCTTAATGACATGGAACCCGGCAAGTGCTATAAGCTGAATCCGGATCGTGGTCAAGTAAATCAGCAGTGGATTAACAACCGTGCCGTCGATTCTTACTGGTGGGTCGAAACTCCGTGTGGTGATGTTGTCGAATCCAGCTCCAGTGTGGAATCTTCCAGCTCTGTCGAATCTAGCTCCAGTGTGGAATCTTCCAGCTCTGTCGAATCTAGCTCCAGCGAAGAATCTTCCAGCTCTGTCGAATCCAGCTCCAGCGTGGAATCTTCCAGCTCTGTTGAATCCAGCTCCAGCGTGGAATCCTCCAGCTCTGTCGAATCCAGCTCCAGCGTGGAATCTTCCAGCTCTGTTGAATCCAGCTCCAGCGTGGAATCCTCCAGCTCTGTCGAATCCAGCTCCAGCGAAACCCCTGTTGAAC
>JAEEGI010016419.1_pt1 | contig 15292 bp, 5 predicted proteins | sample 8958751 | NCBI WGS metagenome assembly JAEEGI01 (sample SAMN16246545, study PRJNA631951) | gut metagenome | biome: gut microbiome; feature: rumen; material: KS-attached | host: Bos | place: Iran: Karaj | collected 2018-10
CGGTGCAGGGACCATGGAACACTTTTACGATGCTCTGACAGAGGGAAAAGCTGATGCAGTATTGGCAGCTTCTCTTTTCCACTACAAAGAAATGGAGATAAATGACCTTAAGAACTATCTTAAGGGACGGGGAATTCCGGTTAGAATTAAAATATAAATAATTATTATGAAAGCAGGAAAATGCTTTATGGCTATGATTTCCAATGACTGGCTTCCTGAACTGCAGGAAGAGTTTCACAAGGATTACTATAAAAAGCTATTTGAATTTGTTAAGGAAGAGTACAGCACCCATGTTGTATATCCTCCTGCTGATGATATATTTAATGCGCTTCATCTTACGCCCCTTAAGAATGTAAAGGTTTTGATATTGGGGCAGGATCCATATCACGAGCCTGGGCAGGCCCACGGATTGTCTTTTTCCGTTTTGCCGGGGAAGGCTGATACACCGCCATCACTTGTAAATATTTATAAGGAGCTGGGGGATGATCTTGGCTGTTATGTTCCCAATAACGGGTATCTTAAGAAATGGGCAGATCAGGGAGTTCTTCTTTTAAATACTGTGCTCACGGTCAGGGCTCATCAGGCCAACTCCCACAGAGGCAGAGGCTGGGAGAACTTTACAGATGCAATAATACGGGCCGTTAATGAGCAGGACAGACCTATAGTCTATATGTTATGGGGAAGACCGGCGCAGATGAAAAAGAGCATGCTGAATAATCCAAAGCACCTTATTCTTGAGGCACCACATCCAAGCCCATTATCAGCCTACAGAGGGTTCTTTGGATGTAAGCATTTCAGCAAATGCAACGATTTCCTTCAGAAAAATGGTGTGGCCCCCATCGACTGGCAGATTGAGAATATATAAAAAATCACTATTGCAAGCAGACGTGTTAGCATGTTAAAGTGTATATTAAATTGCATGAAATTTAAATATACGAGGAGAGAGTATTATGAAGAAACCGTTTGTAACAAAAGAGAAGGTTGAAGAGATCGTTAAGAGTTACCCCACACCTTTTCATTTATATGACGAAAAAGGCATCATAGAGAATGCAAAGGCTGTTTATGAAGCTTTTTCCTGGAATAAGGGATTTAAGGAATATTTTGCGGTTAAGGCTACACCTAACCCTGTTTTGATGAGTATTCTTAAAGAACTTGGATGCGGTTTTGACTGTTCATCAGAAACAGAAATGATGCTTTGTGAGGCAATAAAAGCCACCGGTTCAAATATCATGTTTTCTTCAAATGATACTCCTGCCGGGGAATTTGTATATGCAGATAAGCTGGGAGCTATCATTAACCTTGATGATTTTACTCATATCGATTTTCTGGAAGAGACCATTGGCAAGATTCCTGAGACGATTTCCTGCAGATATAATCCCGGCGGAGTCTTTCAGATGAGTAACGGAATCATGGATAATCCGGGGGATTCCAAGTATGGTATGACCAAAGAGCAGCTCTTTGAAGCATTTAAGATTCTGAAGGCAAAAGGTGCAAAGAAATTCGGTATCCATGCTTTTCTTGCCAGAAACACAGTGACAAATGATTATTATCCTGAGCTTGCAGGTCAGCTTTTTGAACTGGCTGTTGAGCTGGAAAAAGAGACAGGGGCAGATGTGACCTTCATCAATCTTTCCGGTGGAGTAGGAGTTGCCTACAGACCTGATCAGGAGCCCAATGATATCAGAATTATCGGAAAAGGCGTAAAAGAGAAGTTCGAGCAGATTCTTGTACCTGCAGGAATGGGAGATGTGTCTATTTTTACAGAGATGGGCAGATTCATGATGGCACCTTACGGGGCACTGGTGACCAAAGCCATTCATGAGAAGCACATATACAAGGAGTACATTGGAGTTGATGCCTGCGCAGTAAACTTGATGCGTCCTGCTATGTATGGTGCTTATCACCACATTACAGTACTTGGAAAAGAGGATGCTCCTCTTGATCATGTCTATGATGTTACCGGTTCTCTTTGCGAAAACAATGATAAATTTGCAGTTGAGAGAGAATTGCCCAAGATAGATATGGGAGATTATCTTTTTATTCATGATACAGGTGCACATGGCTTTTCCATGGGATATAATTATAATGGCAAGCTTAAGAGTGCGGAAGTCCTGCTTAAGGAGGATGGAAGCTTCCGGTTGATCAGAAGAGCAGAGACACCACGCGATTATTTTGCAACCTTTGATTGCCTTGATGTAGCAAAAGAGCTTGACAAAATTTTGAAAAATGAGGGTGTTAACTAAGTGCTATATTGGCTTTATGCTATACCGGCTTTTTTAGGAAGCTGGGCTTTACAGGAATTATCGGGGATTACCGTCAGAAATCCACTGACGGTAGTCCTTTTTGTGTGCTTGTTTTGGGCATATGGGTATGTCAGGAAAATCAGTTTTGGCAATGCAGTTGGAGCCATGGTTTTAGCTGCAGGTACAACATTTTTTACCTACAAAAAGGTTTCGGATTCTTATAACAGTATTATATTCAGAATTATGAGTATAATGATTCTGGCTTTGGGACTCATGGCAATTTTTAACCTGATACTGTGTCTTTTGTTCCATAAAGAAGGCCTAAGTCGCAGAAAAGTATTGCTGTTTAAGCCGGAGGCGAAGAGCCCTTTTAGTGGTAAAAAAGCTCTTTTTGCAATGATGGGAATAATACTTTTGTGTTGGTTGCCATACTTTTTGTATGAGTTTCCGGGGATAATGACCGCGGATTCCATGGTTCAGTATGAACAGATAATCGGTATAGAGCCTTATTCCAATCATCATCCTGTGGTACATACGCTTATTATTAAGGCTTTTTATGAGCTGGGGCTTGTGTTTACTGCTGATCCCGAGATTTCGATAGCCTTTTATACTGTATTTCAGATGCTTTTTATGGCTTTTTGCTGTTCTTTGCTGGTGCTTCATATTAAAAGCAGGAGATGGCAGATCATTGCTATGATTTTTTATGGGTTAATGCCCTTCAATGCGGTATTTGCTGTCACGATTTGGAAAGATATTATCTTTTCCGGAGTCACAATGCTTCTAATCTGCCTTGTGCTTGATATGAGGGAAAAAGAGGAAGACTCTCCATTAACATGGGTAGCTTTTGTAGTCATCAGCATAATTTTTGCGCTGATGCGGTCTAATGCCTGGTATGCGTTTATAGTCTGGATTCCATTCCTTTTGTTTGCCTTCAGGAAAAATATGGTTAAGGCGTTAATCAGTGCAGCATTGGTTGTGCTTGCTGTGGTGGTAGTCAAGGGGCCGTTAATGAGCTCTGCAGGTGTAATTCAGCCGGATTTTGTTGAATCTTTATCCGTTCCTCTTCAGCAGGTGGCAAGATGTCTGGTGGATGAAGAAGAGCTGACGGAGGGAGAAAGAGAACTCATTGAAAGAGTAATCGACACCACCTATATTAAGGAGTTATATGCTCCGGATTTTGCCGATAACCTCAAGGAACTGGCAAGAGCCGGTCACCCGGAGGAGATAGAGAACAATAAGGCACAATATCTGAAGCTCTGGGCCGGTATTGTCTTAAGACACCCGGTTACGGCCATAAAGGCCTGGTATGACCTTGAAGGGGGATATATCTATCCGGATGTGTATGTCAGGGCTGGCGACATAGACGGTGTCATGGGAAATGATTACGGGATTTTCTGGAATCCTCTTATTGGGGGACCTTTGGTAGTCAAAGCCAAAGAAATCCTTATAAAGATGGGCGACTTTGTGCCGCTTTACGGAATGTTTTTTAGCATAGGAGCGTATTCGTGGCTATTGATATTGGCTATGGCCGTATGTCTTAGAAAAAGAAAACCTCTTTTATGTAAGATACTTCTTTTACTTCAGGTAGGGACACTTCTGATAGCAGCTCCGGTGGTGGATTTCAGATATGGTTATTCTATGGTTATGACCATGCCTTTGTGGGTGTACGTGGGCGTTATTTCGAATTATAAGCATCAGGATGGAAAGCTTAGTAATGGGACCAATAATAGATGAGTTTATTGAATATCTTAAGAATGTAAAGGGTGCAGCGGATAACACAGTTCAGTCCTACAGGCGTGACCTTGAAAAAATGACTGCTCATATGGCTGAGAGAGGTGTTAAGAGTGTGGAGGATATCTCAGAGGACAGACTTATGGCCTATGCTGCCGTTTTGCAGGAAGAACACTTGAAGCCTGTCACTGTAATGAGGCATTATACTTCCTTTAAAGCTTTCTTCAGGTATCTTGTGGAAAACGGAAATATTCAGGAAAATCCGGCAGAGAATCTAAAGGCTCCCAAGGTGGAGAGAAAGGGGCCTAAGGTATTGTCTCTTCATGAAGTGGATGCGCTTTTAAATCAGGATTTTGGAAATGACCCCAAGGGAATAAGAGACCGGGCAATTCTGGAACTTTTGTATTCCACCGGTTTAAAGACTACTGAACTTGTAGAACTTAAGCTTGAGAATATTGACATGAGCCTGAATTGCTTGCGGTTTGGGGAGAACAGAGTGATTCCCTATGGCAGTAAGACAAAAGATGCCTTGAACAAGTATTTGTTGGAATCGAGAAAAACATTTCTTCCAGACGAAACAGAAGAAATGCATGTGTTTTTGAGCTATCTTGGCAAGCCTATGTCCAGACAGGGATTATGGAAGCTCATAAAGAATTATTTTAAGAAGGCGGGAATTGATAAAGAGATTACGCCAAATATGCTACGAAATTCATTTATTATGCATCTTCTTGAAAACGGTGCAGAGAGCTCATCTGTATTGGAAATGCTTGGCTTTTCAGACAAAGCGACTCTGTCCAGATACACAAAAAAAGCCGCAAAGCCCCACGATCCCTACGAATGGGCCAGACTTAGAAACTGAAGCAGACCAGTGTGCCTGCTTCTTTTTTATTGAATATAAATTTTATGTAAAAATACTGAAATTAAAATAATATTTCATCGCAAAACAGTACATCCTACAACCAGAATGATAGAATTAATGTGACTTTTGATGCGCTTTTTAGGAGGTATTCACATGAGGAAGGTATTACAAAAAGGTCTAAGTATAATCCTGGCTGCAGCGATGGTATTTACATCTGTAGATTTGACAGCTTTTGCCAAATTGCCGTCGGATAAAGAATCAGAAATAACTATTTTTAGCGATGAAGAGGAAGATGCTCTCAAAGATACCCTTAGAGAGGCTGTTTCCGATAAGAATCATCCCGGAGGCGTATTTGGATTCTATGAAACAATTTTAAATGCCAAAGAAGGAGATGAACTTTATATAAGTGTTGTTCGTCAAGGCAACACTGATAATGAAGCTTCAGTAGTCTTTAAGGCTATTGATGTTTCTGCAGAATATGGAAAAGACTATACAATTAGTGTAGAAAAAGGTCTCTTTGGAGATAAGGACATCCCTTCCTTAAATGGAGTAAGACCTCTTGTAGAAGAATATGGCGAAATTGCAACACAGGAGGAAGTAGAGTCTTCTGTAACTGTGGAAGATAATTCCAGGGATGCTATTGAAGAAACTACAGATATAGATGAAATTCTGGATTCATTAGAAGAAGCAGACGAGCCGGTGATCGAAAGTGGAGATTCTGATTCGGAAGAAGTTGAGGCTCCGGTTTCGATTGAAAGCAGCTCTTTTGCTTCGACTAATGAACAGGTCGAAAATGATGAGATAGAAATAATAAATGAAGAAGAAAAGAATGGAGATAATAGTACCTCCTCCACATATAATGCAAGTGGCAATTCTCTTGCAAATCTTTATTCACTCCAGACAGGTGAGGAAGCACCAAATTATGATTGGAAAGAATATTCTACAGAGAACGTATCTGAAGAAACAAAAGATGCTATGAAAGCCGGTTGGGATGAAAGCAAAGAAAATCTTGCATCTCTTCCAGGCGTTACAGCTAAGCTTAGCTTTGCTCCTGGTGAATACAAAAAAGATATTAAGGTAAAGATTAAGGATGACTCAAAGTCTGAATCAGGCGAGGTGGTCCTTTTTGAGCTGCAGGATGCAGAGGGAGCAGAAATAGGTGATAGCTACAATGGATATCTGAATATTGCAGATAATGACAGCAAAGAGCAGCTTACCTATTCTGTAAAAGAAAAAGAAATTCGTATTACACCTGAAGATTATATTGCTTCAGTGACAATTGAACGTCACAGTGGAATTGATCAGATGGACTTTGTATCAGTTGGCACAGAGGGCGTTGATGCTGAGCCTGACGTTGATTACAGAAAAACTGTAACAGAACTTTTCTTTGCAGCAGGCATCAATGAGAGAACAATTGAGATTCCAATTACCTCAGACAGGTCAAAAGAGTCTCATTTCTGGGTGGGCCTTACAAGTTCTAATGGAACTGTAGAAGGTAACAACGCTTGTTACGTTACAATCGAAGCAGATCCGAATTACGATACAGAATATGAAGAAGTAACATATGAAGTTACAGAAGATACATCGTATTTTGATTCTGAAGAATCCGATGCAGAATTTAATGAAATACCTAATCTTGGCTCATCAGAAACAACAGAGGTTGTAATTTATTCCAACTCCAGCGTGAATAGTCATGCCTGGAGTGGCACTGATATGAAGAAAATTTGTAATGTAGATCTTACATATGCTGATTATGTAAAAGTAAATTATCACGTATGGGGATATACCTATAACTTTTTCATAAATAATGACAGAGAAAAGAAAGTAGAGCTAAGTCTTTGGGATGGTAAAAGAGACATTCAAAGTCGTCATGTTAAAGAATACCAGCCACCTGAAAATGATTCCAATAGAGTAGAATATGGCGAACAGAAATGGACCAGAGGCGATAGCGAGAACTGGAACTATAAAAATGCCAGTATCTGGTACGCATTTAAAGCTTTGGATGGAACTCATAATGATGACGTAAATATTGTAATTAGTAAAATTACTGTCGGTTACAACAAGTACAAATTTACCATAAATAATAATTATAACAGTATGGGGCAGTACCAGGAAAAGAAGTATAAAGCAAAAGATTCTTCGGATCTGGGTACTATTGTCAAATATCAGAAGACATTTTTTAACAACGCAGAGGGTGATCAAAGCACTGAAATAAATATCACCAGTGGTGATACTATCAGCACATCAAGAACTGCGCAGGGTGACACACCAAATTCTCAGGGGGTTTATGCGGAAGATAGTACAGTTGATTTTAAGGGCTTTAAAATCATAAAACCAAGTGAAAGAGGCGTACTTAGCGAGGATCTTTTACCTGCAAGCTTTATAGTAGATAATAACTTTAAGGTAAAATATAAGGATTATATGTATTCAAATGGAACCTTTGAACTTGTTCCTATATATGAACCCAAAAAAGTAACTGTATCTTTTAATAATAGTAATGCTACAGTTTCCGGCAAAGCTGATGCAAAGGGGCGTTTTAACGGTTTTAATAATGGAGACCTCCAAGTTGCAACTATGCTTGATTCGCTGAATATTAAAGGCGTTGCAAATAATGGATACGGAATTACAAGCATAACGCTTGAAAAGCCTGCTGTTTATGTTAGAAGTAATGGTGAAAGATATGAAAAATATTTAAATGTTCATGATAACTTAAAGCAGGATAATCCAAACAATTTTATTACTCGCTTAAATTTCAGCGGTCATAGAAGAGATTTTGTGAAGAACAACAATTATTGGTCTACAGATCTTAGATTAACCATTAATTATGATTCTTCGTCTATTACCCTTGCACCTAATCCTCAATCCAAGAATAAGGCCAAAAACGGAAATATCTTATATGTAGATTCCGTAGTTACATCAGAGTCGGGCAAGGATGTTGGTAAAATTGTGAAAGGCGGAAATACCTTAAAAATTGAAGGTACTTCTATAAATAAGCCCTACACCTTTGGCTCTATACCGGCTACAGGTTATCACACATTCTGGAAGGATGGAACTTTAGACAGAGATGGAGACGGTGCCATAAATGATGATAATCCTTTCTATAAGTCTTTTAAGAATTCCTATGGACAGTCAATCAGGTATGTAACTTTGATTCCTCTTAGCAAGATTTACTACAATTTTGTTAAGGAGATAGATGTTTCTGATGATCTATCACCTATTCCTATTCGTGGATGGCTCAAATTAAGTGATAAAATGCTCATATCCGGAACCGAGAAAACAATAGGCCTTAATGGCATCACAGTTTATAGTGATGAAATTGAAACCACAACTAAAAAAGGTGGTTATGGAAATAAGAGCGGTGATGGTTACTATGAGCTTGATGGAAATGGACATTTCTATGACGTATTTACTTATGCAGTCACATTTAATGGTCACTGTGATTATGGCGATGTGGCCACAATGGCTGTTCTGAGTCCTGGCGTAAATAAAGATATTATCATTGAAACATGGAAGGATGTAGAGGTTACGGATGTACGTCTTTTCCAGAAGGCAAAGAATAAAAAGGGTGAATACGAGTATCAGGGTGTAGATACTTCAGGTATAAAGTCAGGATATTATGGTGGCTTTACTGATGGCGACTATGATTATCGTATCCAGATGACGGCCCACCGAAATGGCGTCAATATCGATAAGGCAGAAATGTCTTTCTATAACAAAGATGGTGCAGGTGTATCAATAGAGGGTACTCAGGATAAGAATAATTCAGGTATCTTCACCTTTGACTTTAATCCTGCAAAAAATGGTATTAAAGCAGGAGCAACAGCCAGAGTAACATTTAGTTCCGGAAATACTAAATTCCTTTCAAGAAACGTTGGAATTCTTATCAAAGCTTCTCTTGGTGTGGTTAATATTGTCAATTTCTTATCTGGTGGCGATGCTTCTTCAGCCAGAATTGACATCATCGGTGCTGTTAACTCAGCTATAGACATGGGATGGTCAGGAAATGTAGATAATGTAACAGTATCAGGTGATTCCTATGAAGACCAGGAAGGCAATAAAGTAATTAAGGTAGGTATTGGTAAGAATATTGTTGATAAAGCAACCAAGGATCCTCTTTTGGAATCGGCAAGAAAAGCAGCTGAATCTGCCAAGGATGTGGGTAAGGCTAACTCTAAGGTAGCAAAGCTTGAGGGTAAGCATTCAAAGGCAACCGGAGAAGAAAAGGCTAAGCTTGAGAAAGAAATAACAGCTGCAAAGAAGGAACTTGAGGATAAGAAGAAAGAAGCTACAGATAATAAGAAAGATTTTGATAATAAGTTTAAGGAAGCGCAGAAACCTCAGAAGAATAAGCCTAAATTTGGCAATAGTTTTAGCATGGATCTTGGTTTCTCATTCCTTATGACCTGTGGATATGATTATGATACCGATCAGTGGTATTTCAAGAATATGATTCTGACCGGTTCACTTACTTCTGACTATAAGTTCTCCATGAACTATGCTACGCCGGTGGGAGTGACTCTCGGTATCGCTTTGACACTTAAACTTGACGCAAGTGCTTCATTTGTTGTTGAACAGCGATTTGGTTATGAAGATGATAAAAACTATCGCTATTACATAACATCAGGCCAGAGTCTTAATGTGCTTGATAGTGACGGTGATGATCCAAACAGAAAACTTGATAATCGTGGACTCTTTAGTATAAATCCAAGTATTACCCTTACATTGTCTGCCGGAATAGCAGGAGATTTGGTAAAGGTATCAGTATCGGGTACTGCCGCTTTCAATATGGTATTTGGAACAAAGAGTGACAGCGCAGGATCTTGTACTCTTAGCGCTTCAATATCAATTACAGCACTTATATTCACGTTCTCCAAGGATCTTACTAATAAAACCTTCCAGCTTTGGGGAGAAGAGAATGTACAGAAACTTGGAGCAAAATATAGCGGACAGATTATAAATGCTCTTTCAGAGTCCGGAGACAGCTTCCTTTATGAGAGCATAGATGCCTTTAAAGCAGAAGATGTGAGCTATATGGCTCCGGACCTTAACTGGTATGGAGGGGCAGAAGATGAAATACCTTCATTAAATGCTATTGACGAAGGTGGCCAGAATGCTTACAGAGATAGCCCTCTTGCTGATAGGATTGCAGCAAATGCTGATTTTGACATGGTTTCATTAGGAAACGGAACCTTTGCGGCAGTATTCATTAATGTACCTAAGAATAGAATAAATGATACGGACAATGCAAAAGCGGCTTATTATACCTATTACGATGGTGGAAGCTGGAGCGTTCCTGAACTTTTGGAGGATGATCAGACTCTTGATCAGTATCCACGTATCTACTCGCTTGGAGCAAGGGGTGCCTTCATTATATGGTCCAGTGTAAATACGAAATATAAGGATACAGCGAATAAGCTGGAAAGGCAGAATGCTTTGGACATCCACGGCAGATTTGTTAATCCGGACGGAACACTTTCAGATAATATCGAAGAGATTTCAAAGACTACAGAAGATGAAAGTGGTAGAGAAATAGGACTTGAAATCAGCGATTTTGCTGCAGATAAGACCTTCGGTATCTTTATAAATAAAGACAAGATGATCGTGTGCTATGAAAAGCGTCAGTATGCAAATAAGACAACTGATGCTACAGTTGGCGATATGATGTACCCGGTAAGTTCACTTATTGCTACAAGAGCCTATGATTTTACTGCAAAGAAATGGGAAGAGGGTACAGAAAGTCTTGAATCACTTCCTGGGCTTATGGCACTTGGAACTGAAAGAGCAAATGAAAGAGTTAAGGCCTATAACGAGAACGTATATGGTCAGAAGTTTGTTAATTACCTGCCTAAGGTAATTCTAAAAGAGGATCTTGATGAAAAGAACGGTTATTATCGCAGTGGTGGAACAGGTACAACAGCCATAAAGCTTGAAGATAGTAGCAAAGGATTTCTTCTTGATTCTGATGCAGCTGTTACAGAAATTGATGGTAAAGAAGTAGGTGTGGTTGCATATACAGTTGATGCTGACGGAGATATGGATACACTCTCAGACAGACAGCTTTATATGGTGACCTATGATATGGATAAGGCTGAGTATAGTGAGCCAATTATCATTACAGGATATGAGATTAATTCAGATACCGGAGAGGCTTATACTCCTGAGAGTAGTAATCCAAAGCTAATTAATGCTCAGGGAGGTCTGTATCTGCTGTGGCTTAGAAGAGAGAATATTCTCGGACTTAACGTAACCTATCTTATTGAAAATGAGCAGCAGCTTATAAAGACTGGTACATATGATGACGTTAGTTATAGGTATATTGATAAGACTCATCCATCAGATGATGCAGGAATTTATTATAAAGCACCTAAACAGATCGTATCAGGCAGAATAGCTGATACAGAAGATACAACAGGAACAGTTACAGGAGATATTCATGAGTTTGAAGCTGCAACTGATGGTAAGTACATCTATATCGTATGGCCGGAATCATCAGAAAAAGATTCTGAAAAGCCGGATGAGTCTCTTGCTGACACTCAGATGTGGTGTGTAAGAGTTGAGACGATGGCTGATAGAAACGGAAAGCTATCTTACACAACTAATCCTGTACAAATAACAAGTTATCCTGAAAACAATTATGATGATATAACCTTTGACGTAATTGACGGAAAGATGGTAGGTCTTGCCAGAAAAGTTCCGACAAGACTTATTACAGAATCCGAAGCTATTGAGATTTACGGAGATGATTATAGCGAGGATACTTTTGTACCTTATGCAGTCTGGGATGATGAAAATGCATTTCCTGTATCCTTCTGGGTTGATCCGGCCTCAGTTGCAAGAATTAAAAATGAAGGAATCTATGACGCTGTAGCCGGTGAAGGGGCAGCATTTTCCTTTGAAGTATTAAATGATGGCTTTGATGATCTAAAGGGCGCCAAGATAAGCGCAACAGATAAGTATGGCAATAGTCTTTTTGAGGAAAAGGAAATAACTGTACCTGATCTTATCGGAGGTTCAAGCACCGGCTTTGCCGGATACCTTCCACTTGATAAGTCTGAAAAAGATGCAGAAATCATCATTACACTTACAACAAAGGATGGTGTACGTACCAGCAGAACATTACATACAGATTTGAGCCCTGACATATCTGTTCAGAACCTTGCAGTTAAGGAAACCGGCATAAGAGGCATGTATAACGTAACCGGAACAGTAGATAATACCGGATCAGCAACTTCTGAGGCAGGAAATGTACAGATATATGTCAGGAAGGATGAAAATATCAGAAATCTTGTAAAAGTAAGCTATCCGGAACTTGTTCCAGGAGAGAGCTGTGACATTGATGCGCTAATCGATGTAGCAGACGAAGACTTCACGGAAAAGATTGAGCTGGTTGACTTAACTACAGGAGAGGTAATTGAAGAGCTTTCTCCTAATCAGAAGGCTGGTACTCAGATCACAGAAACGCTTAAACTCTACGCATCCTATGTTGAAGATGATGAGATAATTGAACAAGCTATATATCAGGAAAATGTAGATGATGAAGTAAAAGAATTTGTAACACGTATAGCAGATTCTCAGGAAATGAACTATGTAGATTCTGTAACAGGAGTTGTTGTAGAGGCTATAAAAGCGGTTGAAAAAGACGGCGAAACAATAGCTGAAGCAGTAACTGCAGGTAAAGGACTTATTATTCTTGAAAAGGGCGAAAGAGTAAATCTTAGAACTGCAATTGAATCAAGTCTTGCAGGGAAAGGGAATATTAAGGACGAGGATGGAAATATACTGGCTGATGCTACAGGTTCTGAAAACCTGACATATAGATACGAGTACATCGGAGACGAAGGCGACTTCGATGAAGAAGGGTGGTTTACTGCAGATAAGACCGGCACCGGTAAACTAAAGGTATATGTTTATCCTACAGACAGAGAGTACAATGCAGATAATTATATACGCCTTGAAGATGATGATCTTGATGGAATGTATAGCTTTGCCAGAATGAATGAAGGCTTTTATGAAGATACTTTCGATGATTATCCTGCAAAAGCAATTAAGACATTTATTCTGGATCTGGAGGTACTTGATGTTGGAGAAAGAGATGCTGATGAAGATTACACTTACTTTTCTGATTCAAAGGGCATTATCTACCGTAAGGTAAGTAAGACAGAAGCTGCTGTATGTGGAATTGAAGGCACTAAGGTTATTACTAGTCTTTCTATTCCTGCAACCGTTAAGACTGGCGGAAAGACCTACAAAGTAACCAGAATAGATGCTAATGCATTTATGAATAATAATAATCTCAAATCCGTGACTATCGGAAAGAATGTTAAGGTTATAAGAAGTAATGCGTTCTCTGGCTGCTCGGCTTTATCAAAGGTACGATTCGGTAGTAGTGTTGAGAATATTGGAGATGAAGCCTTTAAGAATTGCATATCACTTAAGAACTTTACACTGCCGTCAAAGCTTAAAAAGATATATGATGAAGCTTTCATGGATTGCGACAGTATCACATCTGTGACAATCCCTGCAAAGGTTATCTACATCGGTGAAAAAGCATTCTATGGATGCAATAAACTCAAAAATATCACTATTAAGGCAGAGAACCTTACGGCTGATCAGCTTGGCAGAAATGCATTTGGTGAAATCTCTAAGGATGCGGTGATCAAGTTCTCAATGAAGAACGCCGAAACCAAGCGTGAACTTACTGATGCTCTTACTGAGGAAGGAGTGACCTTTAAAGATAGTAAAGGTATTACCTATAAGCTAATGTCAGTAGAAGAAAGGACTGTATCAGTAACGGGACTCACACAAGAAGCAAGACTCAAACGTAAGAGTTTAACTATTCCACAGACAGTAGTCTACAGGGGAAATAAGTATAAAGTAACAGCTATTGAGAAAAATGCATTTGCAGATAATAATAAGCTTACTTCAGTTATATTCCCTAAGACACTTCAGACTATTAAGAACAGTGCGTTTATGAATGCAATAGCACTTAAGAGTTTGAAGCTTCCTGCATCTGTACTTAAGGTAGGAGATGAAGCTTTTAGAGGATGTATAGCACTTAAACAGGTTACTATCGCAGGAACTGACACGAAGTTTGGAGAAAAAGTCTTCTTTGGTGTTCCGGATAAGACAGTATTTAAGATAAATACCAAAAAGGAAGTTGCTAAGGAAAGGATAATTGAATCAATTATTGGAGATACTGCATCCTTTACTGACAGCAAGAATAATTCCTACGATATAACTAATCTAGGATACAGAGAGGCTTCTTATACCGGAAATAAGACAGCAAAGACCATTAAAGTACCTGATACTGTTAAATTCAGAGGAGCTGTTTTCGAAGTAAATGAGGTAAGTGATTCTGCATTTGCAGGAAATACTCAGATTAAATCAGTTACTCTTGGGAAAAATGTAAATGGTATCGGCATAAATGCATTTAAGGGTTGTACATCACTTAAGAAAGTAAGTATGAAGAATGTATACAAGATCGATGATGAAGCTTTTGCCGGCTGCAGCAAACTTAATAACCTGACTCTTTCTTCTTCGGTTGAGTATATAGGAGTTAGAGCCTTTAAAGAATGTACTTCACTTAAGAAAGTGACCATTCCAAAGGATACCCGTACCATTGATGATGAAGCCTTTTACAAGTGTACTTCACTCAAAACGGTGACCATTAAATCAGAATCGCTCATGGAAATTGGACTTAGAGCATTTGATGAAAATCACCCATCGGCGACCTACAAGATTGTTAAGAAAAAGAATCTGAAAGCTTATAAACAGCTTCTCATTGATTCCGGCGTACCAGAAGGAAAAGTTAAATAAGGCATAAAAAAACACCATCCATATTCATATAAGTAGAATATGGATGGTGTTTTTTATGCCAGTTCTGCGATTTCAAGGATGAGGCGTTCGGTGTCGTTCCAGCCGAGGCATGGATCAGTGATGGACTTTCCGTAGATGCCTTCGCCGATCTTCTGAGCACCTTCTTCAAGGTAACTCTCGATCATAACACCCTTAACAAGAGAACGAATATCGTCACTGAGAGACCTTGAATGAAGAACCTCTTTTACGATACGAATCTGCTCCTTGTACTGCTTGTTGGAATTGTTGTGGTTTGCATCAATGATAGCAGCAGGATTAACAATCTCGCGCTGATTGTAGAGCTGAAGCAAAAGACGCAGATCCTCAAAGTGATAGTTGGGGATTGACTGCCCGTGCTTGTTGCTGGAGCCTCTAAGTACACAGTGGGAGAGAGGATTTCCTGAAGTCTTCACTTCGTAACCTCTGTAAACAAAATTATGTGACTGCTGGGCAGCATATACTGAATTCAGCATTACACTGAAGGTTCCGCTGGTGGGATTCTTCATTCCTGCAGGAACTCCGAAACCGCTGGCAGTCATACGATGAGCCTGATCCTCTACGGAACGGGCACCTATAGCCACATAGGAAAGAAGATCTGAAACAT